>OAVX01000007.1_pt1 | contig 284831 bp, 259 predicted proteins | sample 1476471 | NCBI WGS metagenome assembly OAVX01 (sample SAMEA2580114, study PRJEB22360) | human gut metagenome | biome: human gut; feature: human-associated habitat; material: faeces | place: Denmark | collected 2008/2010
ATAGGTCGAGGGCATAACCAAAGCAGTGATAGGTTTGGATGATGATGTTGGTTTTGACTGTATGTAGTTTTGAAGGTACATGGAATATAGACAGGAATGAGAAGCAGTGCGAAAGCGCTGTTTTTTTTGTTAAACAATTTGAGTTTATAATGAAAAATAAAAAGAAATAACGTAATATAGAGGTAGTAGAATAAGAAAAAAGGAGTGTGTCAAAATGGCAAGAATCGATCACGCAGCAATCCGCACGAAATCATATGAAGAAGCTCAGAGATTCTTTAAAGATGTATTTGAGATGCATATGTGGAGAGAAATCGGTGAAAAACCGGGAAGAAAATGCTGGTACAAAGAAGGTATCCAGCTTTGCGAAGTAGAGGAGCTGAATGTAGCATCAGAAAATGGATATGATCACATTTCCATTGCAGTAGATTCAGAGGCAGAGATTATGGAGAAAATCAAAGCGTATCCGGTAAAAGCAATCAATGACCATTGGTTTTCGCTTCCAAACGGAACAAAGATTGAGTTAAAACCGCTGGCAGAGTGGAAAGTAGATGCATAAAACCTCACAAGGAGATTATGAAGTATGAGATTAAGAAATATTTTGATTGTTGTAGAAGATATCGAGAAATCGAAGAAATTTTATCATGATTTATTTGGACTTGATGTAATACTTGATAATGAAGGAAATGTCATTCTGACAGAGGGACTTGTTCTTCAGGAGAAAACAATTTGGAAGAACTTTCTGGAAAGAGATATCATTTCAGAGAGTAATTCCTGTGAGTTATATTTTGAGGAGAAGAATATCGAAGCTTTTGTCGAAAAACTGGATAAGCTTTATCCGGATATAAAGTATGTGAATCGTTTGATGACGCATAGCTGGGGACAGAAGATTGTTCGTTTTTATGATTTGGATGGAAATCTGATAGAGGTTGGAACACCAATGTAAAAAACCTGCTTAATAGTACTAGTAAAAAGAAAGAAATCGACAGGATGAAAATGATAAGCTCATTTAGAAAACATCCTGTCGGTTTCTTTTATTTACGCGAGCAACGAGCCAAAGTCCGTACTTGCACGAGACCTTGGAGAATGCTGCGATAACTATCTGATCATCCCTAGAAATGCTTCATGAATCCGTGTGTCCTGATCTAATTCCGGATGAAATGCAAATGCCATCTGATTCTTATATTTCACTCCGACAATATGATTCTCTACAATACTGAGGATCTCAGGTGTGTTTCCGGAAGCGTCAGCATGAACGGATTCTACAAAAGGGGCTCGGATGAAAGTCATAGGAATTTCACCGATACCGGCTGCTTCAGCATTTGTATGGAAGCTTCCAAGCTGGCGACCGTAGGCGTTTCGTTTGACTGTCATAGGAATGGTTTCAAAATAGGTTTCGTCTTGTTCAGCAATGTCAGAAGCCAGGAGAATCATTCCGGCACAAGTGGCCAGAACAGGCATTCCGGATTGAATCTTTTCTTTTAAAGGTTCGAACATGTTAAGATCGTGTAAGAGTTTTCCCTGAACGGTGCTTTCACCGCCGGGAAGGATAATCCCATCAAAATCTTTTTGCAGATCAGAAGCCTGTCGGAGTTCAATGGTATGAACTTCAAGCTTTTGAAGCATCTGTTCGTGTTCTATGAATGCTCCTTGAAGGGCAAGTACTGCGATTGTCATTTTATTTTCCTCTTTCTGCCATGAGAAGTTCAATTTCCTGTTCGTTGATGCCGACCATAGCTTCACCAAGGTCAGATGAAAGTTCAGCGATCAGTTTTGCATCTGTATAGTTTGTAACGGCCTGTACGATAGCAGCAGCACGTTTCGCCGGATTTCCGGATTTGAAGATACCGGAACCGACAAAGACTCCCTCTGCGCCTAACTGCATCATAAGAGCAGCATCAGCAGGAGTTGCAACACCGCCGGCAGCAAAGTTTACAACAGGAAGTTTTCCGTTTTCATGTACGTAAAGGACAAGATCATAAGGAACCTGCAACTGTTTGGCTGCCTCGAAAAGTTCATCTTCACGCATACTTACAAGTTTGGAAATTTCACTGTTCATTTTGCGCATATGGCGAACTGCCTGAACAATATCACCGGTTCCCGGTTCACCTTTTGTACGGATCATAGAAGCTCCTTCATTGATACGCCTGAGTGCTTCGCCAAGATCTTTTGCACCGCAGACAAATGGAACATCAAACTCTCTTTTGTTAATATGGTAGACATCATCTGCAGGTGAAAGGACTTCGCTTTCATCAATATAGTCGATTTCAATTGCCTGAAGTACCTGAGCTTCTGCAAAATGTCCGATTCTGCATTTGGCCATAACAGGGATTGAAACAGCTTCCTGGATTCCTTTGATCATCTTCGGGTCACTCATACGGGAAACTCCACCAGCAGCGCGGATGTCAGCCGGAATTCTTTCCAGCGCCATAACAGCACATGCACCGGCAGCTTCTGCAATCTTTGCCTGTTCCGGAGTTGTAACATCCATGATCACTCCACCTTTTAACATCTGTGCCAGATTTTTATTCAATTCATAACGTTCATTATTTGTACTCATTTTTAAATCTCCTTTTCTTTACTAATTCGATAGGTAATAGTATAATGACAAAGTGACTATATAAAAATACTCAGTTTTAATATATTCAAAAAGGTCAGAATGGAGAAAAAAGTAAATATGTTGACATATAATTTTGAAAATATAGGGTCAGATACGCTTTATCAATATTTGTATAAATGTATTAAGAATGACATTATTCAAGGGAAAATTAAGAGTGGAGAAAAACTTCCATCAAAGCGTGCACTTGCAAAAAATCTGGCCATAAGTGTGATCACTGTCGAGAATGCCTATGGTCAGCTTGCAGCAGAGGGATATATTTATTCCGTTCCAAAGAGTGGATTTTATGTAGCAGACCTGCGGGATGACAGAATGAAAAGCGAGAGTGGTTTATCAGAAAATAGGATTTACAGCAATAAGTTAAACCTTACCGGTGGAAAGAATGCTTATATCGCAGATTTTACGAGTAATCAGACGGAACAGAGTGCATTTCCATTTTCTATTTGGACAAAGACGATGCGGGCAGTAATGAATGACTATCAGACTGAATTGATGCTTAATCCACCGTGTGGCGGAGTAATGGAATTAAGACAAAGCATTGCGGATTATCTGAAAGCATTCCGAAACATGACGGTGCGGCCGGAACAGATCATTATTGGTGCTGGAACAGAATATTTGTCCAGTCTTTTGATTCAGCTTTTGGGAAAGGAATTGAAATATTCAGTTGAAAATCCGGGGTATCATAAAATCGCAAAAATTTATCGCAGTATGGGAGCTTGTTATGAGTATATAGAAATAGAAGAGGACGGACCGAAGGTAGAAGAACTGGAAGAAAAAGAAATCAATGTGATACATTGTTCTCCGTCACATCATTATCCAACGGGAATCGTAATGCCAATCAGTAAACGCTATGAACTGCTAGGCTGGGTGACAAGGAAGAAGGATCGATATATTATAGAAGATGAATATGACAGTGAACTTAGATTGAACGGTAAGCCAATTCCATCGCTTCAGAGCATTGATGTATCGGGAAAAGTGATTTATATGAATACATTTTCCAAGACTTTGTGTTCAACAGTGCGAATCAGTTATATGGTGCTACCGGATGAATTGGCAGAACGATTTTACAGAGAACTTTCTTTTTATTCCTGTACGGTATCAAATTTTGAACAATATACGTTAGCGCAGTTTATGAATTCAGGGGCATTTGAGAAACATATTAACCGGCTGCGTAATTATTATCAGCAGAAGAGAGACCGGATACTGGAAGCATTTTTACAGGGAGTATTGAAAACTAAAATCAAGATTCTGGAAGAAGATGCAGGAGTACATTTTTTAATGAAAGTAGATACAAACCTGAGTGAAGAAGAATTTCTGGATAAAATGAAGAGCAAAGGAATTAAGCTGGCTGCGTTGTCATCCTATTATCATTCAAGTGAGAAGAAGAAAAAGTATGAAAATATTTATGTTATGAATTATTCATTTGTTGATTGTGAAAAAATGGAATATGTTGCAAAGATGATAACACAAGTGGAATGACATGGAGAAAAGTATGGAGGGAGAAAGATAAAATGACTTTGCGAAAGAAGTTAATGCTCTCTTTTTTGATACTGGTGCTTTTGATGGGATCAATGATTGGATATTTTTCTTATTAAAATGCAAAAAATCTTGTAGTGGAAAACAAAGAACAAGAGATGGCTGATACAATTAACAGAATTGATATCTCTATTAATAGTCAGGTTCAGCAGATCAATCGTCTGGCTGAAAATGTAAAATCCAGTCAAATCGTGAGGGCATATTTGAAAAAAGAGATACATACGCAGGAAGAAACAGAAGAATTAAATGATTGGATGGAAGGGCTTTTAAATCTTATATCAAGCTGCTCAGATTTGATACTGATGAATGAAGATGGAACCGTGTATTACAGCTATTCAGGCTGTCAGGCAGTGAATGATAAAAGGCGGATGGAAGTATATGAGAATGCAGCAAGTAACCTTGTTGGAGATGGTACCTGGACGGAAAAAGGAAGTTCGCTTTGTCAGAAAAATGCAGAAGAAGTAGTAACATTTATAAGTTCTATCAATAAGGTAATTCTTGCGATAGAATTGAATCCGGAGACGTTTGGACTTTTGATGTTGAATAATTATAGTACCTTTCAAAATCAGTACACTTATCTGGTGGATTGCGCCGGAAATGTTCTGTGCTCGAATAAGACAAATATTTATGATTGGGGAGATGTCGTAACAAAAGGGATGGAAAAAGGAGTTAGAAGATATGAATTCAACTGGGATAATAAGGATTATTTTGCCTGTAGGCAGTATAATGGACTGACCGGATGGGAGACTTATTCAGTGGTTTCGACAGATGATTTCTTTCCACAGGCAAAGAGACTTCGAGAAGCAATTATGGGCCTTGTTTTGCTAGCAATGCTGGCGGCAGGAGTTGGAATTTTTATTTTGTCCTATACATTTACAAGGCCAATCGGGAGATTGAAAAATGCTATGAAACAGGTCGAAGCAGGAGATTTTGAAATACAGGTAGAATCAAAAGCACATGATGAAATAGGAATGCTGATTCAGTCTTTTAATTATATGGTCAGTAGATTACGCCAATTGATTATGGAAGTATACCAACAAAAACTGGCACAGAAGAATGCAGAGCTTACAGCACTTCAGGCTCAGATCAATCCACATTTCCTTTACAATACATTAGATTCTATCAATTGGATGTTAATTGAAAAGGGAGAATGGGAGATAAGTGATGTTGTAGTATCTTTAGGAGATATTTTAAAATATTCACTTCATGGAGAAGAGATGCTTGTACTTTTTGAGGAAGAATTAAAATATATTGAAAGTTATCTTTGTATTCAGAAGAACCGATTAGAAGATCGTCTGACAGTTCAGATAGAAATAGATGAAGAAGCAAAGCTGTGTTTTGTTCCGAAGCTGATTCTTCAGCCGATTGTGGAGAATGCGATTCTGCATGGAATTGAGAAGAAGAAGGAGATGGGCAGAATCCAGATTCAAGCGATCGTCAGAGAAGGAACTCTTGAGATACGTGTAACAGATGATGGAATCGGTATGCAGCCAGATCGTTTGATGAGGTTTAGGGAGAGTATTATTTCAGATGAAATCAGTGGAAAGTATATTGGAATGCGAAATGTACATCGTAGAATTCAGCTGCATTTTGGAGAGGCATATGGATTAAAAATTGACAGTGAATGGCAGAAAGGGACAACCGTTACTATTCTTCTCCCAGTAGAAGAAGTGGATCAGGCAAAGGAGGTTACAGAAGATGAAAATCGTAATTGTAGATGATGAACCGAAGATCAGGAATGGTCTATCAAAATTATTGTCATCCAGACCTGGATTTGAGATTATAGGTGTATTTGAAAATGCCATGGAAGCGCTGGAACAGTTGTCTGTTTCTTATGCGGATGTGATTATTACTGATATTAAGATGCCGGAGATTAATGGTCTGGATCTGATCAATCGAATCCGTGAAAAGGATGAGAATACAAAAATTATTATATTAAGTGGTTATAGTGATTTTTCTTTTGCACAGAGAGCAATAGAGCTTGGTGTGACCAGATATCTGACAAAGCCTACAAATGCCAGAGAATTAATTGGAATTCTGGAAGAAATTGAGAAAAATATTCAGAAACCTCGGAGTGAAGAAAAACAAGAAATGAAAGTGACAAATCTTTTTGTTCAGAAAGCGATGGACTACATTTCTATGAATTATTCACAAAAGCTGACCTTGACAAAGATTTCAGAACAACTTTGTATCACGCCCAACTATTTGAGTGAGTTGTTTAAAAAACATACAGGTCAGAATGTATCTGAATATATTATAGATTACCGGCTGGAGAAAGCTTGTCAATTTCTTAAGAATCCGCAGCTTAGAATAGGAGAAATTTCAGAAAAAGTGGGAATTAACGATGTTCGTTATTTCAGCAGTATGTTTAAGAAAAAATATAATCTTACGCCGACAGAATACAGAAACAAACAATAAAAGATAAAAAAATAATAATTCTCTCATGGAAATGTAGAAAATCTAACATAAAAACCGTAAATATTAAACAAAAGTAGAAAGTTATCACATTGAAAATGCAACAAAATGTACTAAAATTGAAGTATAAGATATCAATGCGCAAATGATATATCGAAACAAAAATAAAAAACAATGGAGGTACATTATGGGGGCTTTTCAAAGACAGATAGGCGATATGGTAGAATTGACACCGGAAGGTGAAAAGGAAATCCATAAATACAAAAATAATTATGCAGATGCGACAAAACCATTGAGTTCAAAAGAGCGTAACTGGTCAGCATGGGACATGGGAAATCTGTGGATTGGTATGATTGTATCTATCGCAGTATATCAGGTGGCAAGTGGACTGATCGTATCTGGTATGTCATGGGCACAGGCATTGTTAACGATTGTATTAGGACATACACTTGTTATGATTTTTGCAGTTGTTCTTGGACATTTCGGTACAAAGTATGGACTTGGTTATCCGATGCTCAGTAAAATGGTGTTTGGATCAAAAGGAACTGTAGTCCCGTCAATTGTCCGTGGAGTACTTGGGTGTTTCTGGTTCGGTGTTCAGGCATGGATTGGCGGTCAGGCACTTAATGCAATTATCGGAGCAATCATTCCAGCATGGCATGGACTTGGATTTAAAGGTTTATTTATTTCATTCTTATTATTCTGGGCAATGAACGTATATATTGCAGGATCAGGATCCAGTGCATTACAGAAACTGGAAAAGTTTGCAGCACCGGTATTGATTGTGTTGAGCTTTATCGTAATCATCTGGGGAATTAGAAGTGCAGATTGGAGTGTGTCGAAACTTCTTTCTGACCCATCTCTTCAGGGAGATCCGTCCAAGAATTTCTGGACACTGTTTTTCCCGGCATTGTCTTCAATGATTGCATTTGACGGTGGTATTGCACTGTCTATGGCAGATTTCACAAAGAACTGTAAAACACAGAAGGCACAGGCAGTAGGACAGCTTGTCGGGGCACCTGTAATGACAGCATTCATTTCCTTTGTAGGAATTTGCGGAACAGCAGGAGCAGCAATTGTATTTAAAGAAGCAATCTGGGAGCCGGCAGTTCTTGTAAGTAAATTTGACAATCCGTTTATTGTAATTATTTTCTCGTTGTTCATTATTATGGCAGTACTGACAACAAATGTTGCAGCAAATCTGGTTCCACCGACAAATGTTATCGCAACTTTATTTGCAAAGAAAGTAAGCTACAAAAAGGCTGCTTTGATTGCAGCAGTACTTGCTTTATTTGCTCAACCGTGGAATGCACTGGCAAGTGCGTACGATTTGATTTATAATGTATGTGGAATGCTTGGAGCGTTGCTGGGACCTATCTCAGGATTATATCTGGTATCCTATCTGTTTGAGCATAAGACAGAGGTTGATATGGTTGATATGTACAAGGAAGACGGCGGAAAATATTATTATTCAAAAGGCTTTAATGTACCGATCATCATTATTTTTGTGGCAGCAATGATCATTATCTTTGCCGGAAAATATATTGCACCACTGAAATTTATCTTTGACAATGCATATGTAGTAGGAAGTATCGGTGCAGGTCTTGCATACTTTATCTATATTAAAGCAGCAAAAAGAGGTTAGAAACAGCACTCATCAGGCACAAAAATCACCACAACTATGGAAAGCATAGACTGCGGTAGAAGTATAACTGAAACTAAGAGAGGAGTGGAAGTATCATGAAAACACTTGTAAAAAATGGAATGATCGTATCACCGGAGGACACTTATGAAGCAGATGTCCTGATTGAGGATGGTGTGATCGAATGTATCGGAAAAAACCTGGAAGCAAAATTTGGGGATGCAGATAAGGTGATTGATGCGAAAGGAAAATATGTTCTCCCGGGAGGTATTGATGTTCATACGCATATGGATATTGATGTCGGAATCGCGAGAGCAGTAGATGATTTTTATACAGGTACTGTTGCAGCCGCATGCGGCGGAACTACAACAATCGTAGACCATATGGGATTCGGACCGGCAGGATGCCCACTACATCATCAACTGGATGTATATCATGGACTGGCGGATGATAAAGCTGTTATCGATTATGGATTCCATGGAGTAGTTCAGCATGTAGACGAGTCTATTTTAAATGAACTTGAGACAATGATGGATGACGGAGTCCAGAGCACAAAGGTTTATATGACTTATGGCTATAAGATTGATGATGATGGTATTTTAGAAGTTCTTAAGAAGATGAAAGAACTGCATGGAATCACAGCATTCCATTGCGAGAATCATTATGTGGTAGAGCATCTGAAGAAAGAATATGGTGATGCCGGAAAGACTGCGCCGATCTATCATGCAAAGAGCAGGCCGAATCTTGCAGAAGCAGAGGCTGTAAGAAGAGTCCTTTATCTTGCGAAGCTTGCAGGTGATGCACCGGTGTATATTGTACATCTTTCTTGTAAGGAAAGTCTTGAAGCAGTTGAAGAAGCAAGAAGAAACGGACAAAAAAACATTTTTGTTGAGACATGTACACAGTATCTGACACTTACAGAAGACAGATATAAAGATCCGGATGGATTGAAATATATTATGTCTCCACCGCTTCGTACACAGCAGGATCTTGATGCGCTGTGGAAAGGATTAGAGGCAGGAGAGATTCAGATCGTTGCGACAGATCATTGTCCATTCAATTATGCAAAAGAGAAACAGGACGGCAAGGATGATTTCAGAAAATGTCCGAATGGAGCTCCGGGAGTTGAAGAAAGAATGATTCTTCTTTTCTCAGAAGGTGTAATGAAAAACAAAATCAGCATCAACAAGCTGGTAGAAGTTGCCTGTACAAATCCGGCAAAGGTATACGGAATGTATCCTAAGAAGGGAATTATTGAACCGGGAGCAGATGGAGACCTTGTGATTATTGATGCTGATGCAAAACAGACATTGACTCACGAGATGATGCACGGAGCTGTTGATTATACTTCTTATGAAGGAACAGATCTGCACGGAAAGATTGATCTCGTAATGCAGAGAGGAAATATCATCGCTGAAAATAATGAATTTAAAGGTAATAGAGGAGATGGAAAGTATCTCTACAGAAAACCTTTTTTAGGAGATTTATAATCGAAAGTCAGAGAATCTGAAATATACAGAACTCAAAAATAAAGGATAACAAGGCATGGAAGATACCAGGAAAAAAAAGAAAATAAAAGCTGAGACAGGCTTCATTGTTGCAGTATTACTTATCATTGTTGCAGTAATCGAAGGAACTACTTACCGGAAAATTATTCCGGCCAATCAGCCGAAAGTTGTTGTAATTCTTCCGGGAGATATAAATGATCAAAGTTGGAATAAGGGAAATTACGAAGGGATTCTTGCAAATCAGAACAAAGATAAGAAAATTGATCTGGAGTATCAGAGTAATGTCGAAGAGAAAGACTTTGACGCAGTGATTCGCAGATATGCAGAAGATAATTATAATCTGATCATACTTGCAGGATCACAGTTCGAGGAGGTTGTTTCTTCCGTGTCAGGAGATTATCCGAAAGTTGATTTTTGTATTTTAAATGGCCGATCGGCATCAGGTAAAAATACATTCTCTGTTTATCCAAAAGAAGAGGAGGCAAGCCATCTGGCGGGAATCATTGGTGGAAATCTGACGAAGACAGGAGCATTTGGCATTATTGCCGGTTATCCGAATGAGGCAATGGAGACCTTGCTGGATCAGTATGAAAAGGATGTTCGTCAGCTGGCTGCGGATAGAAAGCTTCCGAATGCAACAGTACTCAGGGCCTATGCGAATAGTTGGGAAGATGAGGAACTTGGAAAAGAGATTGCAAACCAAATGATCGGAAAAGGTGCAGATGTTTTATTTATTTACGCAAATAAAGTTGGAAATGGCTGCATTGAGGCTGCAAAGGAAAATGGAGTAAAGGTGATTGGATTTTCAGAGAATCAAAATGATCTTGCTCCGGGAACGGTTGCAGCATCGATTAAGTTTGACTTCGGGAAAATATATTCCTGGATTTTGGATCATTATATGGATGGAAAACTCAATGGTAATGAAGTTTATGGAGTAGGTATCGAAGAAGAAATTTTTATTCCGATTTTTACAGATGAAGTACCAAAGGAGGTACAGCAGACGGTAGAAAATAATATGAAATAATAAGAGAACCCCCAAAACAGAACCGTTCACGGTAATGTTTTAGGGGGTTTTTTGTAGTTATATATTTTAGACCATTACATTAGATCAGATGTGTACTTTCAAGCTTCTCCATAAATGCGTCGTTCATCTTTATGATCGGTTTTCTGAGCAGAAGACCAAGCAGTAGTGACGGTGCAAGGAAGATTGCCAGTTTGCCGAGCTCTGTGGCATAAGTTGTTCCGTAGAATCCTGCAATACATTCACGCATCGCATTCATGCTGTGTGTGAACGGCAGAAGTGGATAAACAACCTGGAAAAACTTCGGTGCACACTGGATCGGGAATGTTCCACCACTTCCTGCAACCTGCATTACCATCAGGACAACGGCAATTGCTTTACCGATATCTCCAAAGGAGACAGTCAGTGCATAGATCAGATTCACATAGACAAAGCTTGTGAACATACCGGTTAGTACAAACATTACCGGATGCTTACACTGAATACCAAGGAAGAAAAGATCTCCAAGACAGATGAGTGCACTTTGCATGAAACCAATAATGATCAGAAGTAGGATACGTCCGATATAGAGCTGATATTCTTTCGGATGGAATAGTTTCTTCTTTGTAGAATCAGCTATAGTGACTTTTAGCATGGCAGCCATAACAACAGCACCTACCCAGATCGCAAGAGTGGAGTAGAATGGAGTCATTGCAGACCCGTAATTTTCAATTGGATAAATCTTTTTCTCATCCAGTTTGACCGGGGAGGAGAGAAAAGATGAAATCGTTTCGGAGTCTTCGGATAACAGGTTTGTTACGGCAGCCATACCTTCTGAATCATCGGTGGAAATTTTTGTAGCTACAGCTGTCAGCTTTTCAGAAGATTCTTTTAACAGAGCAGCAGAATTAGCAAGTGCTGTCTGAAGTCCTGTAAGTCCGCTGGAAGCAGAACCGGTAACGTTAGCAATATTTTCAATGCTGCTGTCAAGGCTTCCAAGCATAGAGGAGACAGAACCTGTTGTAGAACTCAATGAATTGGAAAGATTATCAAGATTTCCTTTTACATTTTGTTCGTAAGTTGTCTCAACTGCCTTGACGGAAGAGGTTGCTTCGCTGATCAGACTATCAAGTTCACTCTTTAATGTAGTGGCATTTGCAGTTGCTGTAGTAATTGAAGTTGCAGCACCGTTAATTTTATCACGGAGTGCAGTCTGTCGTTCAATTGCCAGCTGAATCTGCTGATTGATTCCATTGATCGCATTCTGAATCTCAGGATAATCTGAGGAGGCGTCTGCAATAGCAGATAATGCAGCAGAAAGCTGATTATACCCGTCAATGACATTCTGTACGCGGCTACTTACGGAAGACAATGCATTTGTTGCCGCCTGTGCATCTGAGTTGTAGGAACTTAAAGCCTTGTCAATAGTATCAGAGACAGCGGTGTAGAAGCTTGCATTCTGTGCTAATGCGTCAGAAATCGTGCTTGTAGTTCCGGACAGGGCAGCAGTTAATGAATCAATTCCGGAATCAGAATTCTTTAAGGAATTGAGGCTGGTTTTTGTGCCGGAACCGGTTTCCTGAAGAAATTCTGTTGTTGTGTTCAGCATTGTAACTGCAGAGTTTGTCATGTCTGAGAAGGACTGAACAGTTGCAGCAACAGTTCCAAGATCAGATCCCATCTGATTCAAATTACTACTCATATTGTTGATCAGAGAATCATCATCTGTCTTCTTTGCGATTGAATCTACCGTCTGAAATGCATCAAGTGCGGTCTGGGCAATTGTCTCAATGAATGTCTGATTAATTTGTTTCTGGACAGCCGTTGCGCCTTTTCCGGTAATGATCGGAGCAATCGCATTTTCTTTTTCATTTTCATAATAAGTCAGATCCGGATGTTCAGCTTCAGAAGAGAAGACACTCATCATTTTCTGGCTAAAGTCTTCAGGGATTACGATCGCAGCATAATATTCTCCGGATTTTACACCTTTTTGAGCATCTTTTGAATCAGTAAAAACCCAGTTGAACTGAGAATTTTTATGCAGAGAAGAGAGGATCTGATCTCCCATGTTAATCTTTACAGCAATAAGATCACTTTCATACCCTTTGTCATCACTTGCAACTGCAAGTTTCAGCGCACCTGTATTTCCGTAAGGATCCCAGCTTGCGGAAATGTTAAACCATGCATAAAGAGTCGGAATTACAGTGATTCCCATAATAACGATCATTGCGATGACATTTTTCTGGATCTTCATCAGATCATTTTTTAGGATTAAAAAAATATTTTTCAAATTATTCCGCCTCCTTTCCACGGAAGTTTTCAAGCATTTCTTCATAAGACATGCCGGCAAGTTCTTTCTGTTCTTCTAATTTTGTATGAATGTATTCTACAACGATCAACCATACAGAGATCGCAATGATGGAAATGATCCATAAAGTCAGGAATACAATCTTTGATTCGAGACTGAACATCAGGATCAGGAAGATCAGAGGTATGATCGCAATGGCAAGGAAGCCGATACGAATCATCTTACGGTAATTGTTTTCAAATTTCTGTGCCCGTTCAGCTGTTACAAGGCGAAGGTCTTCGATGGAAAGAGATGCCTGTAAGAGCATGGAGAGCTGTGTACTTCTGCTAAGTTCTGCTTCGTGAGGTTCGCACATCATAAATTCTGTCTCTGCCAGTTTCTTGTCGAACAGATGGTTCAGTCCGGAAAGAGCCGGGCGCAGTCCAAGTCCAATAAGCAGAGAGATCGGCACGTAGCACAGGAGCAGGATCAGAAGATCGTTGCGGAAGTTAGAACCGTAGAAACCGGCAATTGCTTCACGCATATCATTCACACCATATGTAAATGGAAGGAGTGGATGCAGTTTCTGGAAAAAGGCTGGTGTCATCTCAATCGGGTAGGTTCCGGAAGAACCAGGAATCTGCAGGATTACGAGAATAACACAGAGCGCTTTACCAATATGCTTAAATGTAAGTGACAGTGCATAAATAATATTTACATAGACGAAAGAGCAAACCATTCCTGTCAGGATGAATTGTGCCGGATGATTGCATTGGACTCCCGGAAGGAGTGTATCACCAAGGCAGACGATAAATCCCTGAACAAGACCAACGGCTATGTATAAGAGCCAGCGTCCAAAGTATAATGTTGTCTGTCCGTAACCGCGCATGGATTCGTCTTTGTCCACTTCCAGCTTAAAGATTGCGATCAGTACGATACCGCCGACCCAGATTGCAAGATTAGAGTAGAACGGTGTCATAGAAGAACCGTAATTATCTACGGCATAATAAGTCTCCGTTTTAATCTCCACAGGAGAGGACATAAATGATGAGATAGATTCTGCATCAATGCCTTCAAGAGAGAGCAGTTTTTGGTATGTAGCAGAGCCTGTCAGTGCATTCAGATCCGTCTGAATTGTATTTAGTTTGTCGCTTACGGCACTTAAAGATTCCTTTGTACTGTCAAGGAGGGCAGTTGTATTTGACAATCCACTCTCTAACTGGTCGAGCATATCATTGATCTGCTTAGAAGTAGCCGGTACTCCGTTTAGCATTCCTTCTACCTGACCGGTTAGTGTGGAAAATGTATCCAGTGTCTGACCGAGCAGTGGAAGAATATTCTGGTCAAATGTAGAACGGAAAGTGTGCAGGTTATTGATACTTTCTTTTGTCAGAGAAGTAAGCTGTTCCTGTGTTGCAGTTGTTGTATCAATCGCATCTTTGATTCCATTATTTCCAGTCTGAAGACTATTGATCAATTCCTGATTTGACTGGTTCTGAGTTTGCAGGGCAGAAATCTGTGCATTGATCTGATCTCCGATCGTTCCCGGAAACTTATTGGCAAGTTCCTGCATTTTTTTAAGAATATCTGCATTCAGTTCATTGACTGAGTTTGCATAACCAAGCGCATCACTGACAGAAGTGTTGATCTTTCCGGCTGCGGTAGCAAGTTCTGTCAGTCCTGTGGATGCTGAGCTGCTTGCCTGACCAAGTAAAAGTTCTCCGTCAGAGAGGGACTTAGAAAGTGCGGAAGAAAAATCTCCGGCAGAAGAACGTGTCGTATTCATGACAGAGTCAGCACTGGATAATGCATTTGCTCCGGATGTTGCTACATCTCCTAAAGATGTAGATGCTTCTTTTGCATTCTCTATCAGCTTTGAGGTATTGGATGAGTCTTTACTGAATTTTTCTAGAAGCTGTTCGTATTCTTTGATATTATTATTTGCTTTTGTAAGCAGATCATTAATCTCTGCATTTGTTGAATCAACAGAGTCGGAAATGTTGAATACAGAATCCTTTAAAATCTCTGCAATTGTCTCAGATGCAACAGAGGAAAATGTGTTATTAACCTGTGTCTGGATCGTGCTTGCACCTGAACTGGTGATCTTTGGCGCAATTGCATTGAGTTTTTCATTGATATAGTATTCAAGTTCCGGAGTTTCGATCTTTCCGGACAGGACACTTAGCAGGGATTCGCTAAAATCTTGCGGAATAATGATTGCTGCATAATATTCACCGGATTTGACTCCTTCAATAGCAGCATCTTTGGAAATAAATGTCCATCCTAACTGGTCGTTTTCCTTTAGTTGGTCAATAATCTGGCTGCCGGCATTGATCGTCAGATCATCATGTGTGGCATCGGTGTCCAGATTTGCTACTGCTACCTTGATGCCGGAAGTATTGGCATAAGGATCGATATTTGCTGCAATATTAAACCATGCGTAGAGTGAGGGGAGAATAGATACTCCGATCAAAACAAGTATTGCTGCCGGATTACGGAGCAGGCGTTTCATATCGCGGCGAAAAATCCGAAATGCGTTTCTCATGGATAAAACTCCTTTTCTTAAAAATATTTCTAGTAATAGATACAATGTTGATTTTCATGTCAAAAAGTATTATATTAATGTAGAAACTAATTTACAACCATTAATCAACACTGGATATGTCTAATAATAGACGAAAGATTGAAAAATGTCTAGCGGGTGAAGAAAATCATGTTACTGTTCACACGGGAGTGAACAGTAACAAAATCATTCATTTAAGTCATAGAAACAGAGTAGAGAGTTATTGGTCAGTAGTACTGTAAGTTATAAAGGGGGGAAGAGAAGATGCAGAAGAAGACAGATCGCAGAGTCAGAAAGACAAAAAGTCAGCTTAAAACAGGTCTTGCTCAATTGATGAGGGAGAAGAGTATCAGAGAGATTACGGTAAAAGAATTGGTAGATGCGGTGGATATCAATCGTTCTACCTTTTATCTGCATTATTCTGATATACCGGGGCTGCTTGCAGAAGTTGAAAATGAAATGATGGAAGAGATGCAGCGCGCAATCCGTGAACATCCAATTGATCCGGGAAAAGATACCGTTTACTATTTTATTCAGGATTTATTTCATGTGCTTGATGAAAATCGTCAAATTGCAAGCGCACTTGTAGGACCACATGGGGATATTGGTTTTGTACATAAGTTAGAGCAGCTTTTAGAGGAAAAGAGCCGGGAGTCACTTGCAGCTCTTGTACCGGAGAAAACAGGTGAAATGAAATATTTTTATTCTTATTGCCTGAACGGTTGTCTCGGTTTTGTGAAAACATGGTTGGAAACAGGCGAAAAGGAAACACCGGAATATGCAGCAGAGATGGCTTATCGAATGGTTGTAAGTTCAGTTACAGCATTTTATGACACTAAAGAAGGAAGAGAGGACAACTAAGAAATGAAACGAGAGAAATTTGGCTCACGTCTGGGATTTATCCTGATCTCAGCGGGATGTGCCATTGGCTTGGGAAATGTTTGGCGTTTTCCGTATATTACAGGAAAGTATGGAGGAGCAGCATTTGTTCTGATCTATCTGCTGTTTCTTGTTCTGTTGGGATTGCCAATCATGGTAATGGAATTCGCAGTGGGTCGTGGAAGTCAGGCAAGTATTGCACTATCCTTTGACCGTCTGGAACCACTGGGAACAAAGTGGCACTGGTATAAATGGTTTGGAATCGGTGGAAACTATCTTTTAATGATGTTCTACACAACAATCGGCGGATGGCTTCTTCTATATACAGGAAAGATGGCAATCGGAGAGTTTAAAGGACTTGATGCGGATGGTGTGACCGGAGTATTTACATCACTTCTTGGACAGCCTGTTACAATGACAATCTGTATGATCCTTGTGGTTGTGCTGTGCTTTGGAATCGTCTGTATGGGACTTCAGAAAGGTGTGGAGCAGATCACAAAGAAAATGATGATCCTCCTTTTCGTGTTGATGATCATTCTTGCAGTGCGTTCCGTGACATTGCCGGGAGCAGAGAAAGGACTGGAGTTCTATCTTCTTCCTGATTTTAAGAAAGCAGCAGAAGCAGGATTGAAAGAAGTTATTTTCGCAGCGATGGGACAGGCATTCTTTACATTAAGTCTTGGAATCGGTGCGATTGCGATCTTTGGAAGTTATATCGGAAAAGAAAGAACTCTGACAGGAGAAGCAGTCTGCGTAACAGTTCTGGATACATTAGTTGCATTGATCGCTGGATTTATTATTTTTCCGGCCTGCTTTGCATTTAATGTCCAGCCGGACAGTGGTCCGAGTCTGATCTTTATCACACTTCCGAACATTTTCAATGCAATGAGTGCAGGGAGAATCTGGGGAACAATTTTCTTCCTTTGTATGTTTTTCGCAGCATGCTCTACGATCATTGCCGTGTTTGAAAATCTGATCGCATTTGTGATGGATTTAACGAATTGTTCAAGAACAAAGGCGGTTGTGGGAAATCTGATCGCGATTATTGTACTTTCCCTTCCATGTATTTTTGGATTCAACATATGGAGCGGCTTCATGCCTCTGGGAGCAGGAAGCAGTATTCAGGACCTTGAGGACTTTATTGTAAGTAATAACCTGCTTCCGATCGGAAGCCTGATCTATCTTCTGTTCTGTACAAGCCGCTATGGTTGGGGCTGGGATAAGTTCCAGAAAGAAGCGAATGCAGGAAGTGGAATCAAGTTCCCGGGCTGGGCAAGATTCTATGTATCCTATATTCTGCCATTGATCGTATTATTTATCTTTGTGCAGGGATATTGGAGTAAATTTGTTGGATAAAACAATAACAATATTGTGAAATAAAAAACGCTGAAACAACCAGAAATTCATTGCCATTCTATTAGTGATAAGTTATAATTTAACTAATGGTTTTGCAAGAGATTTACAACTGTTCCAAACGGAAAGAATACGTTTCAATCTGAATGCAGCAGAGAGATATCTCATAGCAATAAAGACATGGATTTTGAATAGAATATAGACTCTGACGGCAAGGAAGTAAGAGATACCGAGCGGGAATAGTTGTAAAGAAGCGTTTAGACAAAAAAATATTTTGTGATTTTAACAGACTCTTTTTCCGTTGGGGAAGAAGGGTCTTTCTCTTTACCAGGGAAATAAAATGGGAGGATCAGCAATATGTTAAAGGTAGCAATTTACGGAAAAGGTGGGATTGGAAAGTCCACGATTACATCGAATCTGGCAGCAGCATTTGCCGCTATGGGGAAGCGCGTAATCCAGATCGGATGTGATCCGAAAGCAGATTCAACGATCAATCTGTTAGGTGGCGAGCCATTGCGTCCGGTAATGAATTATATGAGAGAAGAGGATGAGGAGCCGGAAGAATTAGATCAGATCGCAAAGGAAGGATTCGGTGGTGTGCTCTGTATCGAGACAGGCGGACCGACACCGGGACTAGGATGTGCAGGACGCGGGATCATAGCGACATTTCAGTTATTAGAAGACTTGCGGTTGTTTGAGACATACAAACCGGATGTTGTTCTGTATGATGTGCTTGGGGATGTTGTCTGTGGCGGATTCGCAGCACCGATCCGGGAAGGATATGCAGAGAAGGTTGTGATTGTTACATCCGGAGAAAAGATGGCATTGTATGCGGCTAACAATATTTCCAGCGCAGTGCGTAATTTTGAAGATCGCAGTTATGCAAGAATTTTTGGATTGATCCTGAATCATAGAAATGTGGAAAATGAAACGGAGAAGGTACAGGCATTTGCAGAAGAAAAAAAGATTCCTATTGTTGGTGAGATTCCAAGAAGTGATGAGATTATACGCTGGGAAGATCAGGGAAAGACTGTGATCGAAGGCGACGCAGATTCTGAGATCAGTAAGAGATTCTTTGAACTGGCAGAAAAGCTGTTAGAGGATGAAACAGAACGTGTGAGATAAAATATAAGTCGAGGGAAAATATATGAAGAAAGCATATTTTTGTACAGCGGAAGAACTGGAACAAAGAGGAAAGGATAATCTTCCGAAACAGTTTCAGTCAGGGGAACATTTAATCTATAGTTCGCCGGCTACGCTTGCCTTTAACTCTCCAGGGGCAGAAGGGTTCGGAGTGAAAAGAGCAGGACTTGCAGTGCCGGGATCGATCATGCTGATCGTGGCACCGGGGTGCTGTGGAAGAAATACGTCCATGATCAGTTCAATGAAAGAATATAATAACCGTTTCTTTTACCTTTGCATGGATGAGACTGATATTGTAACAGGGCGTCATCTAAAGAAGATCCCGAAAGCAGTTGCATCAATCTGTGAAAGTCTTGAGAAGAAACCATCCGTTGTGATGATCTGTATTACCTGTGTGGATGCCCTTCTTGGAACAGATATGGAACGTGTCTGTAGAAAAGCGGAAGAAAAAGCCGGACTTCCGGTGCGTCCATGTTATATGTATGCATTGACACGAGAGGGACGAAAGCCACCAATGGTTCATGTGAGACAGTCTCTGTATTCACTTCTTGAACCAGGACATAAAAAAGGAAATGTAGTAAATCTGCTCGGATACTTTTCACCACTCGTAGATGACTGTGAATTATATACACTGCTTCAAGAGGCAGGTGTGAAAACGATTCATGAGATTTCGAGATGTGAAGATTTTGAAGAATATAAGAAAATGTCTGAGGCAAATTTTAATCTTGTTCTTCACCCGGAGGCACGGTTTGCAGCAGAGGATTTTCATGACAGATTAAAGATTCCATTTATCGAACTGCGCAGACTTTATCAGATTGATAAAATTGGAAGCCAGTATCAGGCATTTGGCGCAGCACTTGGAATAGAATTTCATGCGGAGGAACAGAAAAAACAGGCACAGGAAGCAATTGAAAGTTTTCGTAAAGTCTGTCCGGACCCGGTATTTGCTGTTGGGGAATGTGCAAATGCGGATCCGTTTGAATTATCATTAGCATTGGTGAAATATGGATTTAAAGTAGCAGAAATCTACGGAACGATTACTGGTGAGAACTTTATTTATATCAGACAGTTGAAAAAGTTAAGTCCGCAGACAAAGATTTTTTCCAATATGGAACCGACGATGCTCTATTACGATCCAGCGGAAAGTGGCGTGACACTGACAATCGGAAAGGATGCCTGTTATTATCATCCGAACACAAAAGGAATCCATTGGAATGAGGAGAAACAGCCTTTCGGATATGCAGGCGTGAGAAGACTGTTTGAGGCGCTTGAACTGGCTGTGACAGAACAGGCAGAAGGTAATGTTTTGCAGAAACAGGTGGAAGTGATCGGTTCAAAATCACAAGAAGCAATTGCAGAGCAGAGTCAAAAATCACTGTTCAAAGAGGAAGTGGACCAAAAAGAAGACGTTTATGTACGTGGCCTTTGGAAAGGACTGACTCCATTTGCACCGGATCAGTCAGGTGCAGCGTCCGTTTTCTATGAACTGGGAGGAATTCTTGTCATCTGTGATGCGGGAGGCTGTACTGGAAATGTATGCGGATTCGATGAACCGCGCTGGTTCGGGGAGCGTAGTGCGATTTTCAGTGCGGGCTTGCGTGACATGGATGCAATCCTTGGAAGAGATGACAGGCTTGTTGCGAAACTTACGGATGCAACAGAGAAGATTGATGCAAATTTTGCAGCAGTGATCGGCACTCCGGTTCCGGCGGTGATCGCAACGGATTATAGAGCATTACAGAGAATGTGCGAGAAGAAGACAAATCTTCCGATTCTGACTGTAGATACGAACGGAATGGAACTGTATGATGTGGGAGAAGAGAAGGCATGGCTGACTTTATTCAAGACATTTGCAGGAAAAGAGGTAGCATCACAGAAGGAAGCTTCAGAAGAAGACGATTCTTCTAAAAAGATGAAAATCGGAGTTCTCGGTCTGACGCCACATGATGTCAGTAACCTGAATATAGAAGAGAAGTTCCGGAAATCAGAAAATGAGAATACGCATTATATTTGCTATGGAATGAGAGCAGGTATTGATAAAGTAAAGACAGCAGGCTCAGCAGATAAGAATCTGGTTGTAGCACCGGCGGCACTTGAGACAGCAAAATATCTGGAAAAAGAGTTTGGCACACCGTATGAAGTGGGATATCCATTTGTAGATGAATTGATACCTGAACTTGATTATGCTGGGAAAAAGATACTGATCATTCATCAGCAGGTGATCGCAAATGCCATCAGGCAGGAAATTCGTACAAGAAGTAATGAACAGAATACAGAAGTTACGGTGGCAAGCTGGTTTATGATGAAATCAAAGATTTCAGAAGAAGGAGATCTTTCACTGAAAGAAGAGAAGGATTATTGTAAGCTTGTTCAAAATGGGAACTATGACATTGTCTTTGCAGATGAAAATATGAGAGGCCTGGTACCGGGATTCAAAGGAACATTTGTTAATGTACGGCATTTTGCAGTCTCAGGAAAACTGCAGGAGTCATAACGGGAGGAAAAAGTCTATGGAGAAGGAGATAACGAAGAAAATCCGTGTCTATGGAATTGTACAGGGCGTAGGATTCCGTCCGACCGTCAGCCGACATGCAGATTCCTGTAAGATCAGGGGAAGCGTCAGTAATCGTGGACCTTATGTTGAAATCTTCGCACAGGGAAGCGAGACGGCAGTGAATCTGTTTATTGAGAAAGTTCGTACCTGTCCGCCAAAACGTGCAGCGATTCTTAAGGTTTCAGAAGAAATACTGGATACAAAGGAAAAATATCCGGACTTTTCTATCATAGAAAGCGAGAAGACAAAAGGAGAGATCTTTATTTCTCCGGATATTGCAATCTGTGAGGAATGCAAGGAAGAATTGTATGATCCCAAGGATCGCAGATACTTACATCCGTTTATTAATTGTACGTGTTGTGGTCCGCGGCTTACGATTCTGGATGCTCTTCCATATGACAGAGAGCGTACGAGTATGAAAGAATTTCCGATGTGTCCGGAATGTGAGGCAGAATATTACAATCCGGAAAGCAGAAGATACGATGCGCAGCCGGTTTGCTGTAATATGTGCGGACCGGAAGTTTATTTGATCAAAACTTCTGATAGAACGATAGACATGAAAGGTTCTGATGCAATTACGGAAGCAAGAAGAGTGATTTCCGAGGGTGGAATCGTAGCAGTGAAGGGAATCGGAGGATTTCATCTTTGCTGCGATGCATCAAATGAGGCAGCAGTGGAACTGTTAAGAAAGAGAAAACGCCGCCCGGCGAAACCGTTTGCAGTGATGGCAAGAAATCTTGAGGTAGTGCAAAGTGTCTGTGAGTTGAGTAAGGAGCAGGAGGAAATTCTCACTGGACATCAGAAGCCGATTCTTCTTTTGGTGAGGAATGAGATAGAAACGAAGCAGCTGTGTTCATCTGTCGCACCGGGCAATCCAAAAGTAGGAGTGATGCTTCCATATGCGCCGGTGCAGTTACTTCTATTTCAATATCCGGATGGAATCAAGATGCCGGACTTTCTCGTAATGACCAGTGGAAATGTATCCGGTGCGCCAATCTGCAGATCGGATGAGGAAGCACTCGAAGAGCTTTCGGAATTTTGTGACTGCACCTTGTCTCACAATCGAAAAATTCGTGTGAGAGCAGATGATTCCGTGATGGATTTCTATAAAAACAGACCATATATGATTCGTAGATCAAGGGGATATGCGCCACTTCCGGTCCAGACGTCAGGAAAATGGAAAGGACAGGTATTAGCTGTCGGCGGAGAATTGAAAAATACATTCTGTATCGGTGTGGATAGTAGATTTTATCCTTCGGCTTATGTGGGGGACTTAGAAGATTTAAGAACGGTAAATGCATTGAAAGAGACAATACAGCGGATGGAAACATTGTTAGAAGTGGAACCAAGCGTTGTCGTCTGCGATATGCATCCCAAATATAATTCGACGGTGGTTGCGGAAGAACTGGGACTTCCTGTTTTGAAAGTGCAGCATCATTATGCACACATCTTATCCTGTATGGCAGAGAATGACTGGATGGAACAGGTGATCGGAGTATCTTTTGACGGAACCGGCTATGGAACGGACGGAACCATATGGGGCGGAGAAATACTTCTGGCAGATCTTGACGGATTCCGGAGAATCGGAAGTATTGAACCATTTTTACAGGCTGGAGGCGACCTATCAGCAAAAGAAGGATGGCGTATCGCAGTTTCTTTAATCTGGCAAATATCTGAATCAAAAGATGAGGCGATGCAGATCATTCAGAAACTTGGTCTTTGCGATGAAAAAGAAGCGAAAGTTCAGCTTGCGATGCTTGAGAGAAAGATCAATGCGGTAGAGTCAACCAGTGCAGGAAGATTATTTGATGGAATCAGTGCGATACTTGGAATTCGAAAGAAATCTTCTTTTGAAGGAGAAGCCTCCATGGCATTGGAATTCGCAGCGGAAGCTTATGAAAAAAGATCTGGTGAGAAGAAAATAAATGTCTTAGACGGGCAGAAGTGTTTAACTGAATCAGCAGACGACGGAAGAGAACTTCTTCTGACAAGTCGACTGGTGAGGGCAGCAGTCGAAGTGGTTAGCAATATTGGCGAAAATGCAGTGGCAGAAGATACATTTGATCAGGACTTAATAGAAAAGGCAGCTTATGAATTTCATAAAGGACTTGCAGAGCAGATTGTCACAGCATGTATCCATGCTAAAGAGAAAACCGGATGCCGGACAGCCGCACTTAGTGGTGGTGTATTTCAGAATGGATTACTGCTTCGTCTGACGGAAGACGGATTAATTGCAAATGGTTTTCATGTGCTGACACATCAGATGATTCCGCCGAATGACGGAGGAATTGCGCTTGGTCAGGCATTTTATGGAATGAATCATGAGTGTGTAGAGGAAGCTCCGATTTTATAGAGTTAAAAAAGAAAGGAATAAGAAAAATGTGTGTAGGATTATCAGCTAAAGTGGTTCGCATCAGTGATGGAACTGCAGTGGTAGATGCAGGTGGTGCGAAAAGGGAAGTGTCTTCAGAGTTATTAGAAGATCTGGAGCCGGGCGATTACGTGATGGTGCACGCCGGAGTCGCAATTGCAAAGATCACAGAAGAAGATGACGAAGAGACCGATCAGCTTATGGAAGAACTGCTATAGAGCAGTGAACAGTGGGGTGAAAAGAATAAATGATGATGCAGGATATAACAAAAAATCAAACATCTGAAAGAAATGAGAAACAAAGAAAAACAGCGAGGGAAATCATCGAGCAGTATGATGGATCACCGGTTCGCATTATGGAAGTGTGCGGAACACATACACATGAGATCTTTCGCCTTGGAATCCGCAAATTACTTCCAAAGCAGGTGGAACTGATCTCAGGACCGGGATGTCCGGTCTGTGTGACACCGGTTGGGTTTATTGATGAGGCAGTGTGGCTTGCACTTCAAGCAGGTGTGACAGTCTGTACTTTTGGCGATCTTGTCCGTGTACCGGGAACAAAGATGAGTCTTGCGGGAGCGAGAGAAAAGGGCGCAAAGATCCAGATTGTTTATTCACCGGCAGATGCAGAAAAATATGCGAGGTTACATCCGGAGGAACAAGTCGTGTTCCTGTCCGTTGGTTTTGAGACAACAACACCTTCTTCTTGCTTATCAGTAAAGAAAGCGAAAGAAGAACAACTAGAGAATTATTCTATCCTGACGGCAAATAAGACGATGCCGGGAGCTTATGAAGCATTAAAAGGAAGTGCAGATGTGTTTCTTTATCCGGGACATGTAAATGCAATTACCGGAACGACATTGTGTGAATCTCTGACAAAGGAGGGAGTCAGTGGAGTTGTAGCAGGATTTACTGCGAAAGAACTGCTGACAGCATTGGCTGTTTCATTGAAACGCTACCAGGAAGGAAAACCATTTTTTGTAAACTGCTATCCAAGAGTAGTAACAGCAGAAGGAAGCAAAGAGGCACAGCGTCTTGTAGATGAACTGATGGAATCTTGCGACAGTGAATGGCGTGGTCTTGGAGTGATTCCAGATTCCGGAATGAAGCTTCGTAAAGAGTGGGAAATGTTTGATGCAAGAGTGAAATATCAGATTCCGGAAATGGAAGGAAGAGCAAATCCGGCTTGTCGTTGCGGAGATGTTTTACAGGGAAAATGTAAGCCATCAGATTGCAAAGTATTTGGAAAAGTCTGTACACCGCAGCATCCGGTAGGAGCATGCATGGTTTCAAATGAAGGTGCGTGTTCCGCTTATTTCATGTACGGAGTATAGAAGAAAATAGAAATGGTTACTGTGAACAGTGACGGAAAAAGAGGAAATAATATGAGCGAAAAAATAGAAAGCCAGACAGTTACAATGGCACACGGAGCAGGCGGAAAACAGACTTCAGAACTGATCGACAAAGTATTTGCAGCACATTTTGCAAATCCGGATCTGACAGCAGATGATGCAGCTGTATTAAATCCGCCGGTTGGGAAAATGGCAGTGTCAACAGATGGATTTATCGTATCTCCGGCATTTTTCCCGGGAGGAAATATTGGAAAACTGTCTATCTGCGGAACAGTAAATGACCTGGCCTGTATGGGGGCAAAACCATTATATTTGACTTGTGCATTTGTGATTGAAGAAGGATTCCCAATGGAGAAACTGAAGCAGATTGCGGAGGCAATGGCTAAAACAGCGAAAGAAGCAGGTGTTCGCATCGTATCAGGAGACACCAAGGTCGCCGGAAAAGGACAGGTAGACGGAGTCTTTATCACAACAACCGGAATGGGAGAAATTGAAGATGGCGTACAGGTTGGCGGAGAACTTGCGAAGCCAGGAGATGCAGTTATCGTAACCGGAGATATCGGCCGACATGGATGCACGATCCTTCTTGCGAGAGAAGATTTCGGAATCGAGGCAGATGTGAAGAGCGATTGCGCTCCACTTTGGAAGACTGTGGAGGCTGTTATGGACACGACACATGAACTTCATGTGATCCGCGATGCGACAAGAGGCGGTGTCGGAACTGTATTATACGAGATTGCAGGACAGAGCCAGGTTGGAGTACAGATTGATGCAGCAAAAATCCCGGTAGCTACCGAGGTGCAGGGAGTCTGTGGAATGCTTGGACTTGAACCACTTTATCTTGCCTGTGAAGGAACAATGGTGATCATTGCTCCGGCAGAACAGGCAGAAAAGATCGTAGAGACACTTCACCAGTGTCCATACTCTCAAAATGCAGCAATCATCGGAACAATCACAGAAGAAAACCCAGGAAAAGTTATCCGTATGACAGAAATCGGAACCCAGTCCCTCCTCCCACAGCCGGGTGGAGAGCTGTTGCCTAGAATATGCTAAACCAGTTCTGAAATGCGGAGAAAGTTGTCTCTTCATGCGCTGCAAGCTAGCTTGCATAAGCAAGAAGAGACAGCTTTCTCCATATGGCGAACGCCATACAGCGAAATGAAGCGTGAGCGGAATTGAGCTGTAGCATGAGGAACGGAAGAGAGCGATACAGCGAAATGAAGCGTGAGCGGAATTGAGCTGTAGCATGAGGAACGGAATTGAGCTGTGGCATGAGGAACGGAAGAGAGCGATACAGCGAAATGCGGCGTGAGCGGAATTGAGCTGTGGCATGAGGAACGGAAGAGAGCGATATAACAAAATGCGGAGAAAGGAATCGAAATGGATACAAGAGTAGCAGTAATCTCCATAATTGTGGAAAATCCGGAAGCGATCGTTACACTGAATGATCTTCTTCATGAAGCCGGAAATTATATTATCGGGCGTATGGGGATTCCATACAGGGAAAAGGGAATTAATATCATCAGTATTGCAATTGATGCACCGCAGGATATGATCAGCAGCCTTTCCGGAAAGATCGGAAGACTCAAAGGTGTGTCAGCGAAGACTGCCTATTCAAACATCATTACAAAAGCGGAGGCACAGAATGATTAAAATTGCAGTATATGGAAAAGGTGGAATCGGAAAGTCGACGACAGTCTCCAATGTGGCAGCAGCACTGGCTGAGCAGGGATTAAAGGTTCTTCAGATTGGATGTGACCCAAAGGCAGATTCAACGATTCTGCTCCGACATGGAGAAGAAGTTCCAACCGTACTTCATATGTATCAGGAAAAGAAACAGAACCTGAAACTGGAAGATATTGTGAAAATTGGATACAAAGGAATTGTCTGTGTAGAAGCAGGCGGCCCGACACCTGGACTTGGGTGCGCAGGACGCGGAATCATAACTGCACTGGAAAAACTCGAAGAGACAGGTGCATATGAGAAATACCAGCCGGATGTAGTGCTTTATGATGTGCTCGGAGACGTTGTCTGTGGTGGATTTTCTATGCCGATGCGAAATGGGTATGCAGACAAGATCTTTATTGTTACATCTGGAGAAAATATGGCGATTCATGCAGGTGCGAATATTGCTATGGCGGTAGAAAACTTTAAGAATCGCGGATATGCCACACTGGGAGGGCTGATCCTGAATCGAAGAAATGTCCTGCGTGAGGAGGAGAAAGTAGAAGAACTGGCGGAAGATTTTCATACAAGTATTGTAGGAACTTTGACAAGAAGTGATCTTGTTCAGCAGGCAGAAGAACAGAAAAAGACCGTTCTTGAAGCATTTCCGGAAAGTGAAATGGCAGAAGAATATCGTATACTTGCCAAAGCAATCCTGATGAAAGTGAGAGAAAAACAAGAGGTGTCAAATGCTTAGAAAAGTTGGAGAATCAGCCTGGCCGATCAGTGAGAAAGATGCGGTTGTCAGCATAAAAGACGCATCCTATCCAATTCCGTTCCCACAAGGGCTGGAATTTAATTCACCGGCACATGGCTGTTGGAATATCGTTCATACCGGAATGCTGATTCCGGAAGCACATCAGATTTATGTCTGTGCGGACAACTGTATGCGGGGCGTTGTGCTTACTGCAGCAGAGATGCATGCAGAAGACAGATTTTCCTTTGTGATTGTAGAGGAGCAGAACCTGTTAAGCGGAAATCTGGAAGATGTGACGATTGAAGGAACGGCAGATATTTTAAGAAAACTAAAAGAACGCGAGGAAAAGACGGGACAGAAAATGCCGAAGGCAGTTCTTCTGTTTACAGTATGCCTTCATCATTTTCTCGGATGCGATCTGGAGCGGATTTACAGGGAACTGGAGCAACGATTTCCAGAAATCAGATTTTTGAGATGCTATATGGATCCAATTATGCAAAAACATGGACCAACACCGGATCAAAAGCTTCGAAAAGCAATGTATGAACCACTGAATCCTGATCGGAATAAAATGGATACAAAACAGATTTCCATATTGGGGAGTGACTTTGCGTTAGATCTAAGCTGTGATTTAAAGGAATTGCTAGCTATAGCAGGATATAAAGTCAGAGAATTGCAAGATTGCAGCACATGGGAAGAGTATGAAGAATTGGGAAATGCGGGAACATTTCTCTGTTGTTATCCATCTGGAAAGTACGGGATTGAAACACTGGCAGAAAGATTAAGAAGAGCATTTCTTTATCTGCCACTTAGTTTTGATTATGAAGAAATCAGAAGCGAAGAAGAGACTCTGTGGAATTCTTTGGGAGTGGAAGGAAAGCAGATTCTAAGTGAATGGATGGAAAAGAAAATCGCACTTTGCGAAGAAGCGTTAAATCATGCAAAACAAATTATTGGAAATGCTCCAATTACGATTGATTATACTTTCCATCCGCGTCCACTTGGACTGGCCAGGCTTTTGCTGATACATGGATTTAACGTAAAGACTGTTTTTCTGGACAGTATAAGTCCGGAAGAAAAAGAAGTATTTGAATGGCTGAAAGTAAATGCACCAAAACTGGAACTTCGTGCGACAGTTCATGCAAAGATGCGTGTACTGCATGAAGCGCATCCTTCGGAAAAGACACTTGCAATCGGTCAGAAAGCAGCGTGGTCTACAGGAAGTCATTACTTTGTAAATTTGGTTCAGGGAGCCAGCCTGCAAGGATTTGACGGAATCCGAAGGACAGCGGAACTTATGGAAGAAGCATTTTTGAATAAAAAAGATCCGAAAACAATGATCGTAAGAAAAGGATGGGGGTGCACAAGCTGCATATGAGACAATCATATCGAATCATACCGATTTATACTTCAGATGTATCAGGTGTCTGTTCTGCACTTTATGAGTTGGGAGGCATGGTTGTGATGCACGATCCATCCGGCTGCAATTCTACCTATAATACACATGATGAAATTCGCTGGTACGATCAGGATAGCCTGATTTTTATTTCAGGTCTGACGGAGATTGATGCGGTCATGGGAAATGACGAAAAATTTTTATCAGATATCAAAGAAGCAGCACGTGAATTTCATCCAAAATTTATCGCACTTGTCAGTTCACCGATTCCATTTATGAATGGAACCGATTTTCCGGCACTGGCGAAAGTGCTGGAAATTGAAACAGGAATACCATCCTTTGCAGTGCCGACAAATGGAATGCATGATTATGTATATGGAGCAGGAATCGCATTCGAAGAAATTGCAAAAAGATTTGTTACAGAAAAGGAAGCAAGAGGAAACTATGCAAAACGGACAGTAAACCTGCTTGGAGCAACACCACTAGATTTTGGTCCATTTCCCAGAGTAGAAGAATTAAAAAATAATCTGGAGAAATGTGGATGGGAGATCCTTTCAACCTGGGCGATGGGAGACAGTTTGGAAGATCTCGTAAAAGCAGGAAATGCAGAGATCAACCTTGTCGTGTCATCAGTTGGGCTGCGGGCAGCAAAAGCGTTAAAAGAAAAGTTTGGAACCCCTTATGTGATCGGAACCCCTTATAAAGAATATGCAGAGAGAATCAGTGAAGCTTTGGAAAAGAAAATACCTATGCCGGCATTGGAAGATCGAAAAGAATGGGAAAAGAATACAGCTATAGAAGATTGGAAATCACAAATAGTTATTCTGATCGGTGAGCCGGTTACAACAACATCTTTTGCAGCTTTAATTGAAAAAGAATATCACTATAAAACAAAGGTTCTTTGTCCATTAGAGGAAACGGATGGACTGATTGGAAGTCAGGATTTAAAAGTGTCTGGTGAAGAAGAGATGGAAAACGCCCTGAAAAACGCTCAGATCGTAGTAGCTGATCCATTGTATCGCCCAATCTGCCCGGCTGAGTGTGAGTTTTATGAGAGAGCACACATAGCATTTTCAGGGAGAATATTTCTAAAAAATAAATAAATAGTGAATGGCCTGGATATGTGAATTGTTATTTTGATTCCTATGGATCCAGGTCGATTTTTATCATTGACAGTAGCAGTTTATTTTGCTATAGTTAATCCACATCAAAATCTCAGACATATATTTCTATATTTCATTTGTCTGAACATGTTATCGAAGAGATGACAATATCTCATATTCAAGGCTATATCAGCATGAGATTCCATTTTTGATGATTTAAAAACAAAAGAATAAAAACCAGGGAGGAACTGTCTATGGGAAAAGCAGATGTTAATGTCAATATCTGGCTAAGTGAAAAAAATCGATTCGCAAATTTATTTAATGGTGTGATTTATGGTGGAGAGAATGTGATATTGCCTGAGGATTTACAAGTGATACTAACTATGCTAAAATATAGAAAAGATAAGGATGGATTAAGAAACTACGTTAATCAAAATAAGAAATTCTTTCAAAAGGTTGACCATGAGACAAGTCAGGCGATGAAGGCATTTTTAAATATGAAACATATACCAGGTGAGACCGAGAATAAGGAGGAGACAATCAATATGTGTAAAGCAATTCAGGAAATGTATGACGATGGCGTAAGAGATGGAATGCAGCAGGGAAGGGATGATCTGTTAAAGGAAAAAGTAAAGAGAAAGCTGCAGAAACAAAAATCACTTGAGCAGATTGCGGATGAATTAGAAGAAGATGTCAAGGTGATTCGGAAGATAATAAAAGAAGTACAGTGATACAGCATTTGCTGATTGGTGTTACCGAACCGACAGGAAGTTTTGAATAATGAAAAAGACGGGATGACAGATCAATACTGTCACCCCGTCTTTTTCAGATACCACTTTTCTATCAGACCAATTATCGCATACAACAGCGCTGCAATGATACATAGAATGCAGATACTCATCAGAAGCCAGTCAAGTTTAAATACCTGGCTGGAATAGATGATCAGGTATCCAAGTCCGCTTCTTGCGGCTAGAAATTCACCGATGATAACTCCGACAAGACAAAGCCCAATATTGACTTTCATATTACTGATGATTGCCGGAATGGAACCAGGAAGAACCACCTTGGTCAGCGCATGCCTGCGTTTTCCATGTAGTGTGTGGATCAGACGAATTTTTTCCTGGTCGATCGTAGAAAAACTGGTGTAGAGGTTCAGGATACTTCCGAAAATTGCAACGGACATTCCGGCAACAACAATGGTTGTGGTATTGGCACCCAGCCAGACAATAAGTAAGGGCGCCAGGGCAGATTTTGGCAGGCTATTCAGGACAACCATGTAAGGGTCAAGAATTTCGGAGAGTCCATGGAAACACCAGAGGAGGATTGCAATCAGAATGCTGGTAAGTGTGACCAGAAGAAAGCTGACAAGTGTCTCATACAGGGTGATTCCAATATGGTGAAAGACAGAACCATCCTCTGTCATTTTCAGAAAACAGGTTATGATACGGGAAGGGCTGCTGAAGATAAAGGAATCAACAACTCCGGTATCGGCACAGATTTCCCATTGTAACAGGAATAAGAAAAGAATCAGAATCCGCAGAAAGACGACCATCCGTCGGCGTCTGCGGAATTTTTTGAGAAAACGAAGATGCTCAGTTGTCATGGTTTAGCTCCTTCCAGATTTGATTAAAGTAGTGTTTGAATTCAGGTGCATTCCGCCGATTTAAAGGTGTGTCTTGTTCTAATTTAAAGAAAATCGGAATTTCACAACGGACTTTGGCAGGACGGTTAGTGAGGACAATGACCCGGTCGGAAAGGCTGATTGCTTCCGATAGATCATGAGTGACAAGAAGTGCGGTCTTTCCACTCTGTCGGATAATCTGGCCGATGTCGTCGCTGACGGTCAGCCTGGTCTGATAATCCAGAGCGGAAAAGGGCTCATCAAGCAGTAAGAGTTGCGGATCAGGCAGCAGAGTCCGAATCAGGGCGGCACGCTGGCGCATTCCTCCGGAAAGCTGGGAGGGACGTGCAGAAGCAAATTGTCTTAAACCATATTGTTCGAGAAGCTCATACGCACGTTTTTTGGTTGCAGTATTCAGTGTGCCGCAGATTTCCGGACCGAGGGTGACATTCCGGTAAATACTGCGCCAGTCCAGTAAATGATCGTGTTGGAGCATATAGCCAATCAGGGGGGAATTTTCCTTGAGAGGGATACCATTTAACAGGATTTCTCCTGCATCTGGCTTCATCAATCCACAGATCAGGGAGAGAAGTGTAGATTTGCCGCATCCGGAAGGACCGACAACTGCTGTGAAGGTTCCAGGTTGCACGGAAAAGGAAAGATCAGATAAAGCCCTTGTTTCTGCGTCCAATGTGTGATAAGAATAATATATGTTATGAAGTTCCAGAAGAGAATTCATTGAAGACTCCATTTCAGTAGTAGTTAATGTTATGATATGTAAAAATAATCCTGAGAGTGAATCAATGAACATGTCAGGCGTTTTAGAAAAAAGGAATGATTGATCTGGAACAAAAATACAGGAGAATGATGAAAATGAACTTACAGAAAATAAACTATCAGAAAGAACTAGAGAAGCTTCTGACAAGACTGGAAAAGGAAGAAAAAGTACCAACTCTTTTACTACATAGTTGCTGCGCACCGTGCAGTAGTTATGTATTAGAGTATTTATCACAGTATTTTAAAATCACTGTCTTCTATTATAATCCCAATATTTATCCGGAAAGTGAATACACAAAGCGCATCCTGGAACAACAGAAATTGATTGAAGAGATGCATTTCCGGTATCCGGTATCATTTTTAGCCGGTAAATATGACCGCGACCGGTTCTATGAGATGGCAAAAGGACTGGAAGAAGTGAAAGAGGGCGGTTCCAGATGCATGGGATGCTATGAACTTCGTCTGAAGGAATCCGCAGAAATTGCAGTGGCCGGAGGATTCGACTATTTTACAACAACACTTAGCATAAGTCCGATGAAGAATGCGCAGAAGTTGAATGAAATCGGACAACGTGTCGGTGAAGAATATGGTGTACAGTATCTGCTTTCTGATTTCAAGAAGAAGAACGGATATAAGAGATCCATCGAACTGTCTGGGATCTATGGTCTTTACCGTCAGGATTATTGTGGATGTGAGTTCTCCTATAAAGCGCGTCAGGCAGAAAAATGTGTGTGAAATGACGGAAGAAGCAATCAAAATAGCAGAAAATAAGAAAAAATCTACAGAATTCGTCGAAATCAGGTATATTTTGCAAGTTTATAGTAGACATTTGACACTTTAGTGTGATAAACTAATGGGCAAATACGATATAATAGAAAAGGGGAAAGACAGATGGCACAGTTATGGGGCGGTCGTTTTACAAAAGAGACAGATCAGCTGGTTTATAATTTTAACGCATCCATCTCTTTCGACAAGAGATTCTATGAGCAGGATATCCGAGGAAGTATTGCACATGTGACAATGCTTGCAAAGCAGGGAATTCTGACTGAGGATGAGAAGAAGCAGATCATTGACGGACTGAACGGAATCCGTGAGGATGTGGAAAACGGAACACTTGAGATTACAGATAAATATGAAGATATTCACAGCTTTGTTGAGGCAAACCTGATCGACCGGATCGGGGATGCAGGAAAGAAGCTGCATACAGGAAGAAGCAGAAACGACCAGGTTGCACTGGATATGAGACTTTATACAAGAGATGAGATTATTGAGCTTGACGGACTCTTGAAAGAGATTCTGGAAGTTCTTCTGAAACTGATGAAAGAGAATGTCGAAACTTACATGCCGGGATTTACACATCTTCAGAAAGCACAGCCGATCACTCTTGCACATCATATGGGAGCTTATTTCGAGATGTTCAAGCGTGACAGATCCAGAATGAAAGACATTTATAAGAGAATGAATTACTGTCCGCTGGGAGCCGGAGCACTTGCCGGAACAACTTATCCGCTTGACAGAGAGTACACGGCAGAGCTTCTGGATTTTGCAGGACCGACACTGAACAGTATGGATTCTGTATCTGACAGAGATTATCTGATCGAGCTTTTGTCAGCGATGTCAACTGTGATGATGCATCTGAGCAGATTCTCGGAGGAAGTGATCATCTGGAATTCCAACGAATATCAGTTTGTGGATATTGATGACGCTTACAGTACAGGAAGCAGTATCATGCCACAGAAGAAGAACCCGGATATCGCAGAGCTTGTCCGTGGTAAGACAGGAAGAGTTTACGGAGCATTGACCTCTCTTCTGACAACAATGAAGGGAATTCCGCTTGCTTATAATAAAGACATGCAGGAAGATAAAGAACTTGTATTCGACGCAATTGATACAACAAAAGGATGTCTGGCGCTCTTTACAGGAATGCTTAAGACAATGAAGTTTAACAATGCACGCATGGAAGAGAGTGCGAAGCATGGATTTACCAATGCGACAGATGCAGCAGATTATCTGGTGAATCATGGAGTTCCGTTCCGTGATGCACATGGAATCGTTGGACAACTCGTACTGTACTGCATTGAGCATAAGAAAGCACTGGATGATATGACAATGGAAGAATTCAAAGCCATCTCACCGGTGTTTGAAGAAGATATTTATGATGCGATCAGCATGAAGACCTGTGTAGAGATGAGAAATACGATCGGTGCACCGGGAAAAGCGGCAATGGAGAAAGTGATCGCAATCGAAGAAGCTTATCTTGTGACAGAGTAATGGATAATCACAGCGACCCAAAATAACTGAATGTTTTCTTTCATTATATAATGGAAATTGAAAGAGAACGTTTGGATAGAAAATAGAAAATAAGAAGAAAAGGGAGAAGAAAACAATGGAGCAGAAATTAAAAGTAGGTATCCTTGGAGCAACAGGTATGGTAGGACAGAGATTTATTTCTCTGCTTGAGAATCATCCATGGTTTGAAGTTGTAACAGTAGCAGCAAGCCCGCGTTCCGCAGGTAAGACATATGAAGAAGCAGTAGGTGACCGCTGGAAAATGGATACACCGATGCCGGAAGCAGTTAAGAAGCTGGTAGTCCTGAATGTAAATGATGTAGAGCATGTAGCATCTACAGTTGATTTTGTATTCAGTGCAGTGGATATGTCTAAAGACGAGATCAAAGCAATTGAAGAAGCATATGCGAAGACAGAGACACCGGTTGTATCTAACAACAGTGCACACCGCTGGACACCGGATGTACCGATGGTAGTACCGGAGATCAATGCAGATCATTTTGAAGTGATCAAAGATCAGAAGAAACGTCTTGGAACAACACGCGGATTCATTGCAGTAAAACCAAACTGCTCAATCCAGAGCTATGCACCTTGCCTTGCAGCATGGAAAGAGTTCGGACCAAAAGAACTGGTTGTTACAACATACCAGGCAATCTCCGGAGCAGGTAAGACATTCAAAGACTGGCCGGAAATGGTTGGAAATATTATCCCATTCATTGGTGGAGAAGAAGAGAAGAGCGAGCAGGAGCCGCTTCGTGTACTTGGTAAAGTAGAGAACGGACAGATCGTGAAAGCAGAGCTTCCGAAGATCACATGCCAGTGCGTGCGTGTACCGGTTCTGAACGGACATACAGCAGCAGTATTCATCAACTTCGAGAAGAAGCCTACAAAAGAGCAGCTGATCGAGAAGCTTGTAGCATTCAAGGGATTCCCACAGGAAGCAGAACTTCCGAGTGCTCCGAAGCAGTTTATCCAGTACCTTGAAGAGGACAACCGTCCACAGGTAACAGAGGATGTGAACTACGAGCATGGAATGGGTGTATCTATCGGACGTCTGAGAGAAGATACAATGTTCGATTACAAGTTTATCGGACTGTCCCATAACACAGTAAGAGGTGCAGCAGGTGGAGCAGTTCTCTGTGCAGAGGCATTGACAGCAAAAGGATATATTGCAGCAAAATAAGAAAATAGAAAAGGCAGTGGCAGTACAAAAATAGTCACTGCCTTTTATACGTATACAAGTCGGGAAGGCAGCTGCCAGTCCGATGAAAGAAAATGGGGATAAAAATAAAAATGGTATGAGCAGGAGGATTTTATGGAGAAGGAGAAAAAAGGAAGAGCGATTGCACTACTTCCAATAGGAGTGTTTTTGATCATTTTTCTCGGTGCGGGAATTGTGTTCAAAGATTTTTATGCGATGCCGGCGATCGTTGCTTTTTTGATCGCATTGTTTGTTGCATTTTTGCAGAATAAAGAATTGAGTTTTAACAAGAAGATTGAAGTGATTGCAAAAGGTGTTGGTGAGGAAAATATCATTACGATGAGTTTGATCTTCCTCTGTGCAGGAGGATTTTCAGGAGCTGTTACTGCAGCAGGTGGGGTAGACAGTACAGTCAATTTAGGATTGTCATTGATCCCGGCACATTTTGCAGTTGCAGGTCTGTTTCTGATCGGATGTTTTATTTCGGTTTCTATGGGAACTTCCATGGGAACGATTGCAGCACTTGCACCGATCGCAGTTGGAATCAGTGAAAAGACAGGATTTGCACTTAGTATCTGCATCGGAGCAGTTGTGTGTGGAGCTATGTTTGGAGATAACCTTTCTATGATCTCTGATACAACAATTGCAGCAGTTAAGACACAGGGATGTGAAATGAAAGACAAGTTTAAGGCAAACTTTTTCATCGTTCTTCCGGCAGCGATTATTACAGTATTAATCTTCTGGTTTGCAACAAGAAATATGAATTTCCATTTGGAGGAAAACGTAAGTTACAGCCTTTGGGAAGTTCTTCCGTATATGGTTGTTCTTCTTGGAGCACTTATCGGAATCAATGTATTTGTTGTTTTGATCAGCGGAATTGTGATCTCCCTGATCGTAGGTGTAAGCATGGGACATATTGCACTTTCTGAAATGTTCCAGGTTGTTGGAAATGGTGTGACATCAATGTATGACATCACAGTTATTTCTATCATTGTAGCATGTATTGTATCACTCGTGAAAGAGCATGGTGGAATCCAGTTCATTCTGAATCTGATCAAGAGCAAGATCAATGGAAGAAGAGGAGCAGAATTCGGAATCGCACTTCTTGCCTTTTTTGTTGATGCATGTACAGCAAATAATACGGTTGCCATTGTTATGACAGGTCCAATCGCAAAAGAAATCAGTGAAGAGTTTGATGTAGATCCGAGAAGATCAGCCTCACTTCTGGATATGTTTACATCTGTAGGCCAGGGTATCATTCCATACGGAGCACAGCTTCTGTCAGCAGCAACACTGACCGGATTGACACCGCTTCAGATTATTCCGAATCTGTATTATCCGCTTCTTATGGGAGTATGCGGAGTTTTGGCAATTATCTTCCGGCCACAGAGTAAAAAACTACAGTAAAGTAAAGTGGTAACTTAAAAAAGCAAAAATAATATATTTTCTTGTGGTATAAGAAAAGTTGTGTTATACTTGCAGACAAGAGTGATTTTCACTGGAAACTAAAAGTAAGAAATCAAGATAAAAGAGGGATGTAAGGATGAATCTATTATACAAAAGCACCAGAAATTCAGACAAGACTGTTACAGCTTCACAGGCCATCTTAAAGGGACTGGCTGATGATGGAGGACTGTTTGTTCCTGTATCCGTTCCGAAGCTGGATGTAACAATGGATGAACTTAAAGACATGTCATATCAGGAGACAGCTTATGCAGTTATGAAACAGTTCTTTACAGATTTTACAGAAGAAGAACTGAAACACTGCATCAACAGTGCTTATGATTCAAAGTTTGATACAGAAGTGATCGCACCACTTGTGAAGGTGGGAGATACTTATCATCTGGAACTGTTCCACGGAGCAACGATCGCATTTAAAGATATGGCACTTTCTATCCTGCCGCATCTGATGATCACTTCCGCAAGAAAGAACCAGGTGAAAAATGATATCGTGATCCTGACAGCAACTTCCGGAGATACAGGTAAGGCTGCACTTGCAGGTTTTGCAGATGTTCCGGGAACAAAGATCATCGTGTTCTATCCAAAGGGAGGCGTAAGCCACGTTCAGGAATTACAGATGGTGACACAGAAGGGAGAGAATACTTCTGTTGTAGCAATCCATGGTAACTTTGATAACGCACAGAGCGGTGTGAAGGCAATCTTTGAAGACAAAGAGCTGGCAGCAGAATTAGATGCGAAGGGATATCAGTTCTCATCAGCAAACTCCATCAATATCGGACGTCTTGTACCGCAGGTTGTTTATTATGTATATGCTTATGCAAAGCTGCTTGAGAATGAAGAGATCCAGGCAGGCGAGGAGATCAATGTTACAGTTCCGACAGGAAACTTTGGAAATATCCTTGCTGCATATTATGCAAAACAGATGGGCGTGCCGATTGCAAAACTGATCTGTGCTTCTAATGATAACAAGGTTCTCTTTGATTTCTTCCAGACAGGTGTCTATGACAGAAACAGAGAATTTATCTTGACATCTTCTCCATCCATGGACATTCTGATCTCCAGCAACCTGGAGCGTCTGATCTACACAATCGCAGGACAGGATGCACAGAAGGATGTAGAGCTCATGACACAGCTGAAAGAAAAAGGTGTGTATGAAATCACAGCTGAGATGAAGGAAGGTCTGAAAGACTTTGTCGGAGGATTTGCGACAGAAGAAGAAGTGAAAGAGACGATCCATGACACATATCAGAAGACAGGATATGTGATGGATACTCATACAGCAGTTGCAGCACATGTGTGTGCACAGTATCGTAAAGATACAAAGGACGAGAAGAAATGTCTGGTTGCTTCCACAGCAAGTCCGTACAAGTTCGTACGCAACGTTATGACAGCAATTGATCCGAAGTATGATGAGATGGAAGACTTTGCACTGATTGATGAGCTTGAAAAAGTATCTGGCTTTCCGATTCCAAATGCGATCAAAGAAATCCGTGATGCAGAGGTTCGTCATACAACAGAGTGTGATGCAGATCAGATGAAAGAGACAGTAAAAAATATTCTTGGGGTGTAAAAAATGAATAACAGCATGTGGGGATTTATAGGTATTTTTGTTCTATGTTGTGGAATTTATGCATTGTATTCCTTTGTTATAATGAAAGTAAAGGGCGAGATCAATGCATCAATTCTCCTGGGAAAAGATTATACTTATAAAAAATGTAAGGACAAAGAGGCTTATATAGCAAAAACAGCTCCGGCACTTTTTGTCTTTGGACTGGTATCTGTGATCTATGGAGTGATCGATGTGATTCACTGTTATGTTCATACAATGACAATAGTAGATACAGTTGCAATGATTATTTTCCTTATTGTATTGATCTGGTTCGGTGTTTATACAAGAAATCTCAGAAACAGATATTATTAAAAATGTCAGTTCCGTTTCTTTTTGCTGACAGAAATGTAAAATCCACATATTTACAGTTGTAAAAATGATGTGGATAGAGTATAATAGCAATAGGTTAAGAAAGAAGAAAAACCTGAAATGTGCGAGAACCCTGATATTTTGAACCTACATTATTTAAAAAGGGATTCCGATAAGACTGAGTAATATGCCAGGCCTCCGTTTTTGCAGTGGACGGCAGAAAAGCAGGATGAGGTTGCCCACCTAGCTGTGGCTAGGACTCAAAATACAGGGAACGGCATTTTGGGGATTAGACAAAAGATAAAGTTAAGGGACAGCTGAAGAGATTCGGCTGTCTTTCTTTTTTGCTTGAATATTGAGAATAGTTATGGTATTATCCATGAAGTGACAATTTCGTGACGGCTGAGAAGAAACATAAGCCGTTCTGAGTATTTAACCTGGAGAGTTAAAGAAAATGGAGAAGTTTAATAAGATAAAAGAGCGCGGATTGCGAATTGCAGCTACCGTGAGTTCGCATCACACGGGAGCTTTCGCAGCACAGGCGGCATATTTCTTTGTGCTTTCATTGATTCCTATCTTTATGTTGCTTTTAACAATGGTACAATTTACACCAGTGACGAAAGCGGATGTGATGGAGGCTGTACTTCCGGTATTTCCATCCACAGTCAGCCCAATGATTGAAAGTATTGTGAATCAGGTATATATGACATCTAGTTCAATCATCCCTGTGACAATTTTAGTTGCATTGTGGTCAGCTGGAAAGGGTGTACTTTCAGTAACCTATGGATTGAACTGCATTTATGAAAATACAGAGACAAGAAATTATTTTTATCTGCGTGCAAGAGCATGCCTTTATACATTTTTGTTCCTTGTGGCAATCATGCTTTCACTGGTACTTTCCGTATTCGGTAACAGTATCAGTGTGATCGTTTATGAACATGCACCATTTTTAAGCAAGGTGATTCACAAGGTTGTTCAGCTGCGTATTTATTTTTCGCTTCCGTTGTTGACATTTTTCTGGGATTTGGTATATAAGTTCCTTCCGAACCGTGGAGCAGCAGGGAAGACTACACTTCGGAAACAGCTGCCGGGAGCTTTCTTTACTGCCTGCGGGTGGATGGCACTTTCCTTTATCTTTTCCATCTATTTGGATATTTTTAAAGGATTCACCAATATGTATGGAAGTTTTACGACGATTATCCTTGTTATGCTTTGGCTGTATGGCTGTATGTATATTATTCTTCTTGGAGGCGAGATCAATGCGATCCTCGAGGGATTTAGGAGCAGAAGGTCTTGACAAAAAGAGATGCTGTGTTAAAATAGACTGGTAAATTCACTTAGACAATTAGAAAAGTTTATTAGATTTGAAAAGCGAAGATCGTGCACAGTAGAGACCTGTTTTCTTGCAGAGAGAGAGAATCATCGGCTGAAAGTTCTCTTAAGTTCAGATAGCGATTGAAATTCACACGTGAGCTGCATTTTTGAAAGGAAGCATCTAAGGGACAGTCAGGAGAATGGATATGTCCGGATGTGAAAAAGTAGAGAATGTCGTATGTTGTACGTTACACAACTTAGAGTGCCTGTAGATCAGACTGCAGGAATCAGGGTGGTACCGCGAGTGATTCAGACCTCGTCCCTTTTGGGATGAGGTCTTTCTTTATGAAAACGTTCGTCCCTGATAAGTGAGTTAAGAAAGGAGAAAACGATGAAAGAAAGACTGGAACAGATTAAAGCGGAAGCAGTCGCAAGAATTCAGGAGGCTGACGTTCCGGAGAAACTCAATGACGTGCGTGTAAAGTTTCTTGGTAAAAAAGGTGAACTGACAGCCGTATTAAAAGGAATGAAAGATGTTGCACCGGAGGAACGTCCGAAGGTTGGACAGCTTGTGAATGATACAAGAGCAGCAATTGAGGAACTCTTAGAGGAATCTAAGACAAGAATGGAGAAAGCAATCCGTGAGGAGAAGCTGAAAGCAGAAGTAATCGATGTTACACTTCCATTTAAGAAGAATAGTGTAGGACATAGACATCCGAACACAATCGCACTGGAAGAAGTAGAGCGTATCTTCGTAGGCATGGGATATGAAGTTGTAGAAGGACCGGAAGTTGAGTATGATCTGTACAACTTTGAGAAGCTGAACATTCCGGCAGATCATCCGGCAAAGGATGAGCAGGATACTTTCTATATTAATAAAGATATCGTACTTCGTACACAGACATCTCCGGTACAGGCCCGTGTGATGGAGCAGGGAAAACTTCCGATTCGTATGATCGCACCGGGACGTGTATTCCGTTCTGACGAAGTAGATGCAACACATTCACCATCCTTCCATCAGATCGAGGGTCTTGTGATCGACAAGAACATTTCCTTCGCTGACCTGAAAGGAACACTTGAAGTATTCGCAAAAGAGCTGTTTGGACCGGACACAAAGACAAAATTCCGTCCACATCATTTCCCATTTACAGAGCCAAGTGCTGAGGTTGATGTAAGCTGCTTTAAGTGTGGCGGCAAGGGATGTCGTTTCTGTAAAGGATCAGGCTGGATCGAGATTCTTGGATGTGGTATGGTTCACCCACATGTTCTTGAGATGTGCGGAATTGATCCGGAAGAGTACAACGGATTCGCATTCGGTGTAGGACTTGAGCGTATCGCTCTTCTGAAATACGAAATCGACGATATGCGTTTATTATACGAGAACGACATTAGATTTTTGAAACAGTTCTAGTGAGAACAGCAGAAAAACAAGCACGAGCGAAGTGAGTATTTGTTTTTCTGTTCGAACGGCGCGATAAAATCTTCAAGCGGCGCGAATGCGGCGCGGCAACGGCGCAGAGCCGTTGGATTTTAGAGCCTCCCTTTTGAACAGAACAAAAATAGAAATAAGGAGATATAAAATGGATACTTCATTATCATGGATCAAAGCGTATGTCCCGGATCTTGACGTGACAGCGCAGGAATATACAGATGCAATGACTCTGACAGGAACAAAGGTTGAAGGATTCGAGGAGCTGGATGCAGACCTTGACAAGATCGTTGTGGGTCAGATTGAGAAAATTGAGAAACACCCGGATGCGGATAAGCTGGTAGTTTGCCAGGTTAATATCGGAGCTGAGGTTATTCAGATCGTAACAGGTGCAAAAAATGTGTTCGAGGGAGCGAAAGTTCCTGTTGTATTAGACGGTGGACGCGTTGCAGGCGGACATGAGCCGGGACAGAGAGTTGCCGGTGGAATTAAGATCAAGAAAGGAAAACTCCGTGGAGTTCCAAGTTACGGAATGATGTGTTCTATCGAAGAACTTGGTTCTACAAAGGAGATGTATCCGGAACAGCCGGAGAATGGTATTTACATTTTCCCGGAGGACACAGAGGTTGGAGCAGATGCAGTAGAGCTTCTTGGTCTTCATGATGTTGTTTTCGAATATGAGATCACATCAAACCGTGTAGACTGCTACAGTGTAGTAGGTATCGCACGTGAAGCAGCAGCTACATTTAATAAAGAGTTTAAACCACCGGTTGTGACAGAGACAGGAAATGATGAGGATGTTAATGACTATGTAAAGGTGACTGTAGAGAATACGGATCTGTGTTCCAGATACTGCGCAAGAGCGGTTAAGAATATTAAGATCGGACCATCACCAAAGTGGTTACAGCGCAGACTGTCATCTGTTGGAATCCGTCCGATCAACAACCTGGTTGATATTACAAACTATGTAATGGAAGAGTACGGACAGCCAATGCATGCTTATGATCTTGATACACTTGCAGGACATCAGATCGTAGTTAAGAATGCACAGGATGGAGAGAAGTTCGTTACACTGGATGGACAGGAAAGAACAATGGACAAAGATGTTCTGATGATCTGTGACGGAGAAAAAGCTGTTGGAATCGCCGGAATCATGGGAGGAGAGAATTCCATGATCACAGATAACGTGAAGACAATGCTTTTTGAGGCAGCTTGTTTTGACGGGGTGAACATCCGTAAGTCCAGTAAGCGTGTCGGACTTCGTACAGATGCTTCCGGTAAGTTTGAGAAGGGACTTGATCCGAACAATGCGATGGCAGCACTGAACCGTGCCTGCCAGCTTGTAGAAGAGCTTGGAGCAGGTGAAGTTGTCGGAGGAGCAATTGACGTATACAGCAAGAAGAAAGAGCCTGTACGTGTTCCATTTGATGCAGAGAAGATCAACCGCATGCTCGGAACAAATATTTCTGAGGAAGATATGCTTGGATATTTCAAGAAAATCGATCTTGATTACGATGCAGAGACAAAAGAAGTGATCGCACCGACATTCCGTCACGATCTGTTCAGATTAGCTGACCTTGCAGAGGAAGTTGCAAGATTTTTTGGATATGACAATATCCCGACAACACTTCCGTCTGGAGAGGCTACAACAGGTAAGCTTCCGTTCAAGCTTCGTATTGAGCAGGTCGCAAGTGATATTGCTGAGTTCTGTGGATTCAGCCAGGGAATGTCTTATTCCTTCGAAAGTCCGAAGGTATTTGACAAGCTTCTTCTTCCAGAAGATTCCAAGCTTCGCAATGCGATTTCCATTATGAATCCACTTGGAGAAGATTACAGTATTATGCGTACAACCTCCTTAAACGGTATGCTGACTTCTCTTGCAACAAACTACAACAGAAGAAACAAGAATGTCCGTCTGTATGAGATGGGTAATATTTACATTCCGCAGGAGCTTCCACTGACAGAGCTTCCGGATGAGAGAATGCAGTTTACACTTGGAATGTATGGAGATGGAGATTTCTTCAACATGAAAGGTGTAGTGGAAGAGTTCTTTGAGAAAATCGGTATGAAGGGCAGAGAGAAATACGATCCGAATGCAGGAAAGTCATTCCTTCACCCGGGACGCCAGGCAAACATCATTTATGATGGAAAAGTAGTTGGATATCTCGGAGAGGTTCATCCGGAAGTCGCTGATATTTATGGAATCGGTGAGCGTGCATATGTTGCAGTTCTGGATATGCCTGAAATCATCCCATATGCTACATTTGACAGAAAATACACAGGAATTGCAAAATATCCTGCAGTGACAAGAGATATCAGTATGGTTGTTCCGAAAGAAATCCTTGTCGGACAGATTGAAGATGTGATTGAGAAAAAGGGCGGCGCTCATTTAGAGAGCTTTAACCTGTTTGACATCTATGAAGGTGCTCAGATCAAAGCAGGATTCAAGTCAGTTGCTTATTCTATCGTATTCCGTGCAAAGGATAAGACACTGGAAGAAGCTGAAATTACAGCAGCAATGGATCGCATTCTTTCCGGTCTGGAAGAACTTGGTATCGAGTTGAGAAAGTAAGAAGAGAGGGTAAGAGCATTGAAAACAAGTGATTTTTATTATGATCTTCCGGAGGAACTGATCGCACAGGATCCTTTGGAGGACCGCTCTTCCTCCCGCCTTATGATACTTGATAAAGAGACAGGGAAGACAGAGCATCATGTATTTCGTGAGATTATCGATGAACTGAATCCAGGAGATTGTCTGGTTATCAATGATACGAAAGTAATTCCGGCCAGACTGATCGGAGCAAAGGAAGACACCGGAGCAAAGATAGAAGTGCTTCTTTTAAAACGAGGAGCAGATGATGTCTGGGAGACATTGGTAAAGCCTGGAAAAAAGGCAAGACCGGGAGCAGGAATCAGCTTTGGAGACGGCCTGCTTGTCGGAGAAGTTATGGATGTAGTGGAGGAAGGAAATCGTCTGATCCATTTTGAATACGAAGGAATCTTCGAGGAGATTCTGGACCAGTTAGGACAGATGCCGCTTCCACCGTATATTACACATCAGCTTCAGGATAAGGACAGATATAATACCGTCTATGCGGTACACTCAGGTTCTGCGGCAGCACCGACGGCCGGACTTCATTTTACGCCGGAGCTTTTGGAAGAGATTCGCGCGAAAGGTGTGGAGATCGCACCGGTTACACTTCATGTCGGACTTGGAACGTTCCGTCCGGTGAAGGTAGATGATGTGGAGCATCACCATATGCATTCAGAATTTTATATGATTACTGAAGAGTCTGCACAGAAGATCAACCATGCAAAAGAAGCAGGACATCGTGTCATCTGTGTCGGAACAACAAGCTGCAGAACAATCGAATCCGCTGCCGATGAGAATGGAAGATTAAAAGAATGCAGTGGTTGGACAGAAATCTTTATCTATCCGGGATATCAGTTCAAGATTCTGGATGCGCTGATCACGAACTTCCATCTGCCGGAATCTACACTGATCATGCTTGTTTCTGCATTAGCCGGAAAAGAGCATGTGATGGCAGCGTATGAGGAGGCAGTAAAAGAAAGATATCGTTTCTTCAGTTTTGGGGATGCGATGTTCATACGATAGAAAGGGACAACCTATGTCAGAAAATGATTTTATCATTGTAGATGAAGAAGAGACAAACAAGGAAGACAACAGACAGGACACTGGCAGGGAAGAAGAAAAAAAAGAAGTGACAACTTCTGACCATTCTGAAAAAGATGATGACGGATATGAGAGAATATGTTTTATTTGTCATCGCCCGGAGAGTGTGACGGGAAAGATGGTTGAACTTCCGAATAATATCGCGGTGTGTCCGGACTGTATGCAGAGAAGCTTTGATATGATGAACAATAGTTCGATGGATCTGAGCAAGATGATGAACATTCCGGGCGTACAGTTTTTGAACCTTTCGGATCTTGATAATCTGCAGCCAAAGGCACAGAAGATCAAACAGAAGAAGAAAAAACCGAAAGAGTTTAAACAGCTGGATATTAAAAAGATTCCGGCGCCTCATAAGATCAAAGCCCGTCTGGATGAATATATTGTCGGACAGGAGTATGCAAAGAAAGCAATCTCTGTAGCGGTATATAATCATTATAAACGTGTGGCAACCGGAACAATGGATGAGATTGAGATAGAGAAATCAAATATGCTCATGATTGGGCCTACAGGATGTGGTAAAACATATCTGGTTAAGACACTGGCGAAGCTTTTAGATGTGCCGTTGGCGATCACAGATGCAACATCTCTTACAGAGGCAGGATATATCGGTGATGACATCGAAAGTGTTGTTTCCAAGCTTCTTGCAGCAGCAGACAACGATGTTGAGCGGGCGGAACAGGGAATTATTTTTATCGATGAGATCGATAAGATTGCCAAGAAAAAAACTTCCAGTCAGAGAGATGTGAGTGGTGAATCTGTGCAGCAGGGAATGCTCAAACTCTTAGAGGGAAGTGAAGTTGAAGTTCCGGTAGGAGCAAACAGCAAGAATGCAATGGTTCCGCTCACAACAGTGAATACAAAAAATATTCTGTTTATCTGTGGAGGTGCATTCCCGGATCTTGAAGACATTATCAAAGAGCGTCTGCAGAAGAAAACGTCGATGGGATTCAATGCAGAACTGAAAGATACAGTCGAGCATGATGAAGAGCTGCTCTCTAAGGTGACAATTGAGGACTTAAGAAAATTCGGTATGATCCCGGAGTTCTTAGGACGTCTTCCGATTGTATTTACATTAAAGGGACTCGACAAAGAGATGCTTGTCAAGATTTTAAAAGAGCCGAAAAATGCAATTTTAAAACAGTATCAGAAGCTGCTGGCATTAGACGAAGTGAAGCTTGAGTTTGATGACAGCGCATTAGAAGCAATCGCAGAAAAGGCAATGGAAAAAGATACCGGAGCCAGAGCACTGCGTGCGATCATTGAGGAATTTATGCTGGATATTATGTATGAGATTCCGAAAGATGATAATATTGGAGAAGTAACAATTACAAGAGCTTATATAGAAGGTACCGGCGGACCGGTTATTCAGTTGAGAGGCCAGGCCGTACCGAGATTAGATGGATAAAGTGAGATTTTAGAAAGAGAAGTTTTGTTCAAAAATCTGAAAACTGATTGGGGAATTAGTTTAAAAAAATCACAAAAAGGAAGAGAGAAAAATGGACACATACAGATACTTACTGGATTTAGCAATTATTCTTATATCTACAAAATTACTTGGACTATTAACAAGACGAGTACAGATGCCGCAGGTTGTTGGCGCACTTCTGGCGGGATTGATCCTCGGACCGGCAGGATTTGGAATTCTGGCAGAGACTTCATTTATCCATGAAGTTGCAGAAATCGGAGTTATTGTTCTGATGTTTACTGCAGGTATGGAGACGGATATCAAAGAGCTGAAAGCAAGTGGAAAAGCTTCTTTTATTATTGCTCTTTGTGGTGTGATCGTTCCACTGATCGGAGGTTATGGTGTTGCCTGGTTCTTTAACCGTCCAAGCATGGCAGGAAGTAACCTGTCATCCCCTGTAGTTCTTCAGAATGTCTTTATTGGAGTTGTACTCACAGCAACGTCTGTAAGTATTACAGTAGAGACATTGAAAGAATTAGGAGCATTGAAGAGCCGTTCAGGAAATGCAATCCTTGGTGCTGCGATCATTGATGATGTTCTCGGTATTATCGCACTGACAATCGTTACAAGTCTTGCAGATGATTCTGTAAAGATTGGAATGGTTCTGATTAAAATCGTGGGATTCTTCGTATTTTCAGGTGTTGTAGGATTTGTTTTCTATAAGATGTATAAGAAATGGGTTGACGGAGCTGAGAAGGAACTGCATCGTCATACGATTATTGCATTTGTATTCTGCCTGCTTATGGCATTTATCGCAGAAGAAGTTTTCGGTGTTGCAGATATTACAGGTGCATATATCGCAGGATTAATTATTTCCAACGTACAGAGATCTACTTATCTGGAGTCTAAGTTTGATACGTTGTCTTACCTGCTTCTGTCACCGGTATTTTTCGCAAGTATCGGTCTGAAGGTAAACCTTCCACAGATGTCAGTATCCATCATTATGTTCGCAGTTGCTCTTACAGTTGTGGCAGTTCTTACTAAGATAGTCGGCTGTGGACTTGGTGCAAAGATTTGTGGTTACAAGAATTATCAGGCGAAACGAATCGGAGTGGGAATGATCTCCCGTGGTGAGGTTGCCTTGATCGTAGCAAGTAAAGGTTCCGCACTCGGACTTATGAGTTCTTCCATCTTAGGACCGGTTATCGTAGTGGTTGTTATTACAACAGTCATCACACCGATTCTTCTGAAAGTAGTGTTCGCTCCTGGAACAGGACCGTCAACACAGATAGAAGATGCTAAGACGGTTACAAGCTACTATGAGAATCGAGAAGATAACAGATAGAACAAAAGAGAAAAGAATCAATAAAAGATATTGTAGAAACTTTGAGGTCATGGGACAGTTAAAGCTGTCTCATGACCTCAAATGTGTTATAGAGGTTTAATTGTCCGTATCCCCATTCACGGTTAGGGTATTCCATACTGTCTGGTCGGATGGCTCCAAGAACAAGAAGGCTTTTGATCTGGAATACGTCGATGCCGGGCATTTTGCGTTCATAGAGCTGCCATTCTAACATAAGTGCGACTGCCCCGGCGGTGATAGCAGCTGCGGCGCAGGAGCCGCTGCGCACGGCAAAACGGTCTCCTGGAAGAGCTCCTTTGATATTAATCCCGGGAGCAGTGATGGAAGGATTTTCAAAGTTTGTTCTTGTATAGCCGCGTCCGGATGCCTGGGCGACTGCACCATTGCTGCCGTCGTAATAGGAGACCGTCAGAGGACTAGGGGCATTGGCCGGGTTTGTAAGAGTCGTGTAAGGATCTGATTCAAGGAAATAGACTTCTCCGTCTAAAAATTCTGTGACAGGAAGCCAGATATGGAAATCACCATTAATCAGGCGGGTCGGTTCTACGATGATTTTCCAGATGCCTTCTGCCGGGGTACGGAAACGGAAGAAGATGAGTTCAGAGTTTGCTTTTTCGACCAGAAGCCGGTAGTCAACAGAGACGCGGGTTTTTTCAAAGAGAAAATCAATGTCTGCGCTTGTGCCTACATGAAATGGAATTTTGGATGTATTTTCCCCGGACGGTGAAATAATTGAAATTGAGAAGAGATTGGGGATCAGCACCCAAAGTTCCAAAGTGAAACCAGATACATTTTCACCAACCCGGATCTCTACAGTTTTACGGTCATTTTCTGACTGGATCGTATTGAAATAATGATGACGTTTGTCTGCTTCATTTCCCGCGCCGACCACAGCAATCCGGTCGGGCATCAGACTGTAGCTGCCAAGTAATGCGGGAAGCGGAAGCGTGCCGACATGACCGCCAAGATTAGAGCCTATAGTGATACACATGACAAGTGGAAGCCCCAGTTCATCTGCCAGATCATTCAGATATTTTAATCCAAGGATCAGATCTGTTTCCTGATAGCAGACGGCTGTTTCCGTGATGCAGTAATAATCCCGCAGATATTGCTTCGCTTGTTTTAATTTGACAACAGCGAGAGTAGATTCCGGAGCGGCTCCCAGAAACTGTTCGTCAGCGTCAGCATTTCCGGCAGCGAGACTGGCAATATAAGTTCCATGTCCGTCGATATCGACAGAAGGGACCTGTGACAGTGGGGAATCAGAAGAAAGTGCCAGATCAATCTCTTCCTTACGGTATTCACTTCCGTAGAAGAAGTCTCTGGGTGGGGTTCCGCTTTGGATAGTCTGATCCCAAAGTGCCGCAATTCGCGTGGTACCGTCCAGATTGCGGAAAACTTTGTTTTGATAGTCAATCCCGCTGTCAAGAAATCCAATCAGAACGCCTTTTCCTTTTAATTGAAGTGCCGGATAGTTCTGTACGGGAAGGATGCCGGTCTGGTTCAATGTTTCCATAGCGACAGGAGCAAAACAATTCGGAATGGAATTATAAGAAAAACGTGTCAGAGAGATTGGTTCTACAAGTTCTTTGGAAAAATAAATACACTGATATCCAAGCCCGGCATCCTGGATACATGGATCTTTTTTCAGAAGTTCATTGAACAGTGGAGTGCGCAGCGGATTACTGATGAAGTCGCGTGTATCTTCGGAGAGTATCTGTTCCCTGCAAGTTTCAAGATCATTCATAAGATGACTCCTGAGTTGAGTTGTAGAAAGGATATGCAAGAAGGATTCTATTTATGAAATTAGTCTAAAAATAATAGAAAATGACTTCAAAAACTGGAAGAATACGATATAATAAGACCAAGAGAAATTGTAGATCACCTTTCTGGTGGTTGAGATGATACAGCAATGATAAGAAGGGAGATTTCAGTATGAAAGATTTTTTTGAAGATTTAGGAAAACGTCTGAGCGAGACAGCAGAGGCAGTGACAGCAAAGGCAGGAGATGCGATTGAGATACAGAAATTAAAAGCGCAGATCAGAGAGCTTGCAAGAGGAAATGCAGAAGATCTGATGGAACTTGGTCAGAGTATTTATGACAGATTTGAGAATGGAGAAGAACTGGATGAGGCTTCCAAGGGACTGTGCGAGGCAATTGCAAGCCGCAAGGAAAGCATAGAAGAGTATGAGAATAAGATTGAAGGGCTCAAAGGTGCGTGTGAGTGTACACGGTGTGGTAAGATGGTTGCGAAAGATATGGCTTTCTGCCCATACTGCGGATCACCTGTAACAGAGGAAGAAGATATTTTTGAAGCGGATGATCTGGCTCAGGAAGTAAGAGAAGAGGCAGAGGAAGCAGAAGAGAGCGTTACAGAGGCTGCGGAAGCAGCAGTTGAGGCGGTTACTGAGGCCGCAGAAGAAGCAGTGGATGCAGTGGAAGAGTCTGTGAAAGAAGAGACAGAAGAATAGTTTTAAGGAATTAAGGGAGAATGGAACGTGAAGGTTGTTATATTAAGTTTTACACAGGCAGGAACAAGACTTGGTGAGAGAATTGGAAGTCAGTTCCGGAACGAAGGGATTACGTGTCAGAACTATGCACCTGCCGGATATGCATTCGCTGACATTCTTCCGTTTCCGGACAATCCAAAAGAGCTGATCAGGGAAGGATGGGGAGAGACATCCTTCCTTTTTATTGGTGCAGTTGGAATCGCAGTGAGATATATTGCGCCTTATGTAAAGGATAAATTCACTGATTCAGCGGTCGTAGTCATGGATGAAAAAGCAGGGTATGTGATCCCACTGCTGTCAGGACATCTCGGGGGTGCGGTGGAACTTTCCAATCAGCTTGCAGTATGGACCGGTGCAGTTCCGGTACAGACAACAGCGACAGATGTTCAGGGAAAATTTGCAGTAGATGTTTTTGCAAAGAAGAATCACCTGTATTTTACAGAGCGCGAAGCAGCGAAGCAGGTATCAGCTGCAGTGCTGGATGGAAAGCAGGTCGGTCTGTGGATCGGTGAAGGACTGGTATTTGAACAGGAAGATTTTCAGAAAAGCTGTTTAAAAGAACTTATACTATGTGGTTCACAGGAAGAATTGTACTCCTTTGCAGAGGAACATCCTGTGATCGTGATCACAAAGACCGCAGAAGAAGGGAGACAGTTTGTGGAATCCCTAGCGGGTTCTCTGTGGGGAGATGTCAGGAATAACGTATGTGGATGTGAGCGTAAGCCATGCATTCTCCTTTTGTATCCAATCAATATCACGGCAGGAGTAGGCTGTAGAAAACAGATTTCAAAAGAACTTTTTGAAAAGGGTCTGAACGATGTTCTGGAAGGGTATGGACTTGAACCTACGCAGTTAAAACAGCTTGCATCGATTGATCTCAAGAAAGAAGAACCTGCGATTTTGGCCTATGTGCAGAAATATAAAGTACCGTTTGCAACTTATCCGGCAGAACAGTTAGAGAAGATTACAGAGGTATCAGCCACATCACGGTTTGTGAAACAGGTGACAGGTGTTGACAATGTGTGTGAGAGAGCCGCACGGACAGCAGATGCTGACGGAGAACTGCTGTGTCCCAAGTGCATAAGGGAGCAGATGACGGTGGCATTGACAGAGACAGAAGTAACACTTCAATTTTAAAACGAAAGAAAGTTCCAGAATCTTTCCGACATTCTGGAACTTTTTTCTACTAAAGTATCTGTTCTTTTGACTGGAGTGCATCATATCCTGTCTCACGGGTGCGGATCTTCATGGCACTCCGGATTTCATAGCTGAAGATCTTACCATCACCGACTTCACCGGTATAGGCAGCTTTCTGGATTGCTTCGATTGTTTTTTTCTCCCATTCTTCGGAAGAGACAACAATTTCAAATTTGATTTTCGGCTGCATGAAGATCTCAATCTCAGAACCACGGACAATCTCCTTATAACCTCGCTGTGCACCACATCCCATGACCTGGGAGACAGTGATACCATTGACTTCTATTTCATTTAAGGCAGCCTTGACATCCTCAAATTTCTCTTCCCGAACGATAGCTTCTACTTTAATCATCATTTTAAAAATCCTCCTGTATTAATGGATATATAAATTTTGGACAGAGTATATTAGTCGAATCCGTTGAAGGACGGATATGCATTTTCACCATGTTGGGAGATATCCAGTCCAAGAGCTTCTTCCTTCTGATCTACGCGCAGTGGAGTGAAGATACGGATAATTCCAATGCAGATCAGAGTACCGACAACTGCAACAGCCGCAGTGATGATAATGCTTAATACCTGTGCAACGAAGAGATGAACATTACCGAAGACCAGTCCGTCCCATCTTGCAACAGAGTTAATAGAAGTTTTTGCAAAAAGTCCGGTTGCAATTCCACCCCATACACCGCCGATTCCATGGCAGCCAAATGCGTCCAGTGCATCATCTATTTTCAGTTTATGCTTAATGAAGTTCATTGTAAAGTAGCAGATCGGGCTGACCAGTGCACCGATGATATAGGAAGACCAGATCGGAACAAAACCAGCACCAGGTGTAATAGCAACCAGTCCGACAACCAGTCCGGTAGAAGCACCGACCAGAGTAGGCTTCCCGTCTTTGATCACATCGATCAGCATCCAGGATACGAGAGCAGCTGCGGAAGAAATTGCACTTGTCATAAATGCATGGGCTGCAAGTCCATCTGCCGCCAGGGCACTTCCTGCATTGAATCCAAACCATCCGAACCAGAGCAGGGAAGCTCCAAGCACAACGAAAGGAATATTATGGATACGGTAAGATGTTTTTTCGTATCCTTTTCTTCTGCCAAGATATGTTGCGAGAACCAGGGCGCTGACACCGGAACTGATGTGTACTACATTTCCGCCTGCAAAGTCAACGGAGCCGATTGCTGCAAGGAATCCTCCCTCTCCCCAGACCATATGAGCCATCGGATAGTAAACAAGGAAAGACCACAGTGCAATAAATGCAAATAATGCCTTAAATCTCATCCTTCCGACTACAGCACCGGTGATCAGCGCCGGAGTAATCATGGCAAACATCATCTGGAATGCAGCAAAAACAAGATGCGGAATGGTATCCGCATACGGACCGGCTTCCCAGCCGACATCATTTAAAAAAGCCCAGCGGAAATCTCCGATAATTCCGGCGTGATTGCCGCCAAAAGAAAGAGAATAGCCAAACATGGTCCAAAGAAGAACAGATAGTCCCATGATCGCAACGCAGGCCATCATTGTGTTACATACATTTTTTCTCCGCACAAGACCGCCATAGAAGAAGGCAAGTCCCGGTGTCATAAAGAAGACAAGCGCAGTGCAGATCATCATAAAAGCAGTGTTTCCGGTGTTCATTTTCTAAATCCTCCCAATTCATCTGATAATGTAAAAAAGACGCCTGATAGAAAGGCAATCTCTTACCTTTCTGTCAGACGTCTTTGTCTTGCATATTAAGATATCACGGCTTTTGGAAAAATGCAAGAGAAAATTTTGTGGTTGCCGGTCGCACACAGTATGAACAGTAAGTAACTTATGCGGAACAAGTTGAAGAAAACGTGTTTTTGCTTTATAATCAGTGACAGAGTAAAAAGAAAGGGTTCGATGGATGATTATGAAAGAGCATACGCATTTCCGTGAGGACGGAACAGAATATACCCATGTGCATCATAACGGAGATGGGGTGGCAGAGTCACATGTACATCATCACGACCATGGCGGCACAGGACATGTTCACCGTCATGTACACAGTGCAGAAGAAAAGAAGAAGGTAATGAATCGTTTATCCAGAGCAATCGGACATCTTGAGGCAGTGAAGCGAATGGTGGAGCGCGATGAAGATTGCAGTGAAGTGCTGATCCAGCTTGCGGCAGTTCGTTCTGCAATCAATAATACAGGAAAAGTGATTTTGAAGAATCATCTGGATCATTGTATTGTGGAAGCTATTGAGCAGAATGATATGGAGACGATCCGTGCTCTTGACGAGGCAATCGATAAGTTTATTAAATAAATGTAAATGTGGGTGATTTGATGAAGAAAAATATTCTTATTTTTGCCGGTACGACAGAGGGACGACAGCTGGCAGAATACGCCGTTAAAAAAGGAATTCCCTGTATCGTAAGTGCTGCGACAGAATATGGGGAAGAACTATTGGAAAATGATCTGCAGTTGCGAAAAGAGAAGCATAAGAAATCAGAACTTCGAGTGATCCACGGACGTATGGATCAGCAGGAGATGGAAGCATTCTTTGAAAAAGAGCAGGTGGGGCTTGTCATAGATGCGACGCATCCGTTTGCAGTTATAGTGACGGAAAATATACAGCGGGCATGTAAAAACAGCGGAATAGAGTATTTACGATGTTTAAGAGATTTTTTGACAGAAGCAAAGGCAGTCAGGTCAGAAAAGCTTGCTTGTGAAAGAACAAATGCGATTGCTAAGAGTGACAGTTCTGTAGTCTGTGTGAATAGTGTGGAAGAGGCCGTGGACTATCTCGAGCAGACGCAGGGAAATATACTGATAACAACAGGCAGTAAAGAACTGGATAAATATACTCGTTTGACAAATTATAAAGAGCGGTGCTATGCAAGAGTACTTTCCGTACTTCCTTCAGTGATGCAGAGCATAGATCTCGGATTTTCAGGGAAGCATCTGATTGCAATGCAGGGCCCGTTTTCCAGGGAAATGAATCTTGCACTTCTTCATCAGACAGAGGCAAAATATTTCGTAACAAAAGAATCCGGAAAGAATGGAGGATTTGCAGAAAAGCTTGAAGCAGCAGAGCAGGCAGGTGCAGTTCTTCTCGTAATTGGAAGGCCGATAGAAGAAGGCTTGTCGGTAGAGGAAGCAGAACAGGAGATGAGAAAATGGAACAGGGATTGATACACATTTATTGTGGAGACGGAAAAGGAAAGACATCAGCGGCAATCGGACTTGCAGTACGTGCTGCAGGAAGTGGACTTAAGGTTTTATTTACCCGGTTTTTAAAAAATGAATCTTCCGGAGAACTGGCGATTCTCGATGATATTTCTCAGATTAAAGTACTTCATCTTGAAAAGTCTTATGGCTTTTTTAAAAATCTTTCCGAAGAGAAAAAGCAGGAAGTAAGGGAAACTTATCTGCGGTTATGGAGAGCGATTGAATTAGAGATTCTTACAGGAAAATATGATGTGCTTGTGATCGATGAGTTTATGGCAGCGTATAAGTATGATTTGATTCCGAAGGAGGAAGCAATCGAGTTCCTGGAGAAGAAACCAAAAGAACTGGAGATTGTACTGACAGGGCGGAATCCGGATGAAAAGCTTGTAGAACTGGCAGATTATGTGTCAGAAATCAAGAAAGTGAAGCATCCGTTTGATCAGGGAATCTACGCGAGAAAAGGGATTGAATATTGATGAAGGAAATCGGAAGAACAAGATCGGGACTTCAGAAGGGATATACGACAGGAAGCTGTGCGGCAGCGGCGGCAAAAGCGGCAGCAGAGATGTTATTGTCGGGAGAAGAGATTCGCCAGGTGAGACTGCTGACGCCGAAGGGCATTGAACTGTATCTTGAGTTGGAAGAGATCATGCGTAAGAAGTCAGAAGTTTCATGTGCAGTGCGAAAATACAGTGGAGACGATCCGGATGTGACGAATGGAATACTTGTTTATGCAACAGTTCAAAAGGTAGAGAAGAAGAGTAAAATAAATTCGGAGAATAGTGTGGATCTTTCCGAGAAAATCAATCTGGATGGTGGTATAGGAATCGGCCGTGTAACGAAGCCTGGACTGGAACAGAAAATCGGTCAGGCAGCAATCAACAAAGTACCGCGGAGAATGATCTGTGAAGCAGTGGAAGAAGTTTGCAGGAAGTATGAATATACAGGAAATCTGCAAGTGCGCCTATCCGTGCCGGAAGGGGCAGAGGTTGCGAAGAAGACATTTAATCCAAGACTGGGGATTGAGGGAGGAATCTCAATCTTAGGAACAACAGGTATCGTGGAACCAATGAGTGAGAAGGCACTGACGGATACGATTTATCTGGAAATGAAGATGCTCAAAGAAAATGGAACAGATTGGTGTTATGTTGTCCCGGGAAATTATGGGATGGACTTCTTACGGAAAAAGCTGCATGTGGACACCGCATTTTCAGTAAAATGCAGTAATTATGTCGGTGAGACAATTGAGGATGCAAAGCTTCTTGGAATGAAAGGTATTCTCTTGATCGGGCATATTGGTAAGTTTATCAAGCTGGCCGCAGGAGTGATGAATACGCATTCCAGACAGGCAGATTGTCGAATGGAAGTGCTTGGTGTGCACGCGGCTATGAATGGCGCGGATGCAGTAGTTGTGCGTGAAATCATGGATTGTATCAATACAACGGAAGCAATGGAAATACTGCGAAGGGAGAAGTTGATTGAGCCGGTGATGGAAAGTGTGATGAAACGTATTGAATTCTTCTTGAAGAACAGAGCAGGAGAAGAATTGGAAATCGGTGTGATTTTATTTTCAACAGAGGATGGAATTCTTGGAAAGTCAGAAAATGCGGATGAGTTGTTAAAGAAGATACAGGAGAATAGATGAAACAAGCAGGAAAATTTTATGGAATCGGAGTGGGACCGGGAGATCCGGAACTGATGACATTGAAAGCAGTTCGAACAATCAGGGACTGTGATGTAATAGTACTTCCGGTTTCAAATAGAGAATTGACAGAGCCGCTACTGCTAGAACAAAATGAGATGGAAAACAGAGCAGCAGGATATTTAGAAAGCTGTACAGCTTATCAGATTGCAGTGCAGACAGTTTCAGAGCTTAAGGAAAAGCAGATTCTCTTTCTCCCAATGCCAATGATCAAAGATAAGGAAAAGCTGAGAAAGATTCATGCACGGGGAGCAGAAGTGATAGAGCAGTTTCTTGAGAAAGGATGGAATCTGGCATTCCTGACGCTGGGAGATCCAACGGTTTATTCTACATGTATGTATATAGAGCAGATGATTGAACAGGATGGTTATCAGGTTGAGACAGTTTCAGGAATCCCATCTTTTTGTGCAGCAGCTGCAAGACTGAATCAGCCACTTGGAGAACAGGAAGAGCAGATTCATATTTTACCGGGCTCTTATGAGGCAGGAGAAGGTCTGCAGTTATCGGGAACAAAGATTCTGATGAAGACTGGGAAAAAGATGGGACAGATAAAAGAGGTTTTACAGGGGAGCAGTCAGGATATCTGTCTTGTAGAAAACTGTGGAATGGACGACGAACGTATTGTCCGGTCAGTGGAAGAGATTTCAGAAGATGCGGGATACTATTCCCTTCTAATTGTAAAAGACAGGAAAAGATAGAAAAGGCAGGAAGAATTATGATTACATTTGTAGGAGCAGGTCCGGGAGCAGAAGATCTGATCACAGTAAGAGGGCAAAGACTTTTGAAGGAGGCAGATATTGTAATCTATGCAGGTTCACTTGTGAATCCGGGATTACTTAAACTGTGTAAAGAAAAGTGCGAGATATATAATAGTGCAAAGATGACATTGGAAGAAGTGTTAGAAGTGATGGTGAAGGGCCATGGGGACGGAAAAGAAATCGTACGTCTGCATACAGGAGATCCTTGCCTTTATGGTGCGATCCGAGAGCAGATGGATGAACTGAAGAAACTTGAGATACCATATGAAGATTGTCCGGGTGTCAGTTCATTTTGCGGAGCTGCGGCAGCACTGGAAGCGGAGTACACACTTCCGGGAATCTCCCAGTCAGTTGTAATTACGAGAATGGCTGGAAGAACGCCGGTGCCGGAGAAAGAATCCGTTAGAAGCTTTGCGGCACATCAGGCAACGATGGTACTTTTCTTGAGTACAGGGCTTTTGAAAGAGCTTTCAGCAGAATTGATCGAAGGCGGATACAACGAAGATACACCGGCAGCTATTGTTTATAAAGCGACCTGGCCGGAACAGAAAGTACTTCGTTGTACGGTAGGAACGCTGGAACAGACTGCACGTGAGGCGGATGTCACCAAGACAGCGCTGATCGTAGTCGGAGAAGTGCTTGACGGGACTTATGAGAGATCAAAGCTTTATGATCCGACATTTACGACAGAATTCAGACAAGCATCCTGTTCTAAGAAGGAATTAGGACAAACCGGAGAGAATCAAAGCACAGAGATGAGACAGGAAGCAGAGGGACAGAGCAAATGAGTACAGTATATGTAGTAGGACTCGGACCGGGAGCAGAAGAGCAGATGACAGTGCGTGCACAGAAAGTATTGGAGCATTGCCCTGTTTTGATTGGTTACAATGTTTATATTGATCTTGTGAAAGAGCAGTTTCCTGATAAGATATTTTTGAGCACTCCGATGCGGAAAGAACCGGAACGCTGCAGAATGGCTTTTGAAGAAGCAGAAAAAGGTCAGGACGTTGCAATGATCTGTAGCGGAGACGCCGGAGTGTATGGAATGGCAGGATTGATCTTCGAGATAGGAAAAGAATACCCTTCCATCCAGATTGAAGTGGTTCCGGGAATCACAGCGGCATCCGGCGGGGCAGCAGTGCTTGGCGCACCTTTGATGCATGATTTTGCTGTAATCAGTTTAAGTGACCTTCTGACACCATGGGAGACGATTGAGAAGCGTCTACATGCGGCAGGGATGGCTGATTTTGTCATCTGCCTTTACAATCCGTCAAGTAAGAAGCGCGCAGATTATCTGCAGAAAGCCTGTGATATACTGCTTCAGTACAGAGATGTGGGAAATATCTGCGGTTATGTGAAGAATATCGGACGTGAAGGAGAAACTTATCAGATTCTGTCATTGAAAGAACTTAGAGATACGAAGGTAGATATGTTTACAACAGTGTTTATTGGAAATTCAAGAACGATGGAACTGAATGGGCGGATGGTGACGCCGAGGGGGTATAAACTTTAAATGAAATCACGACAAATTATCCTTGCGGGAATAGGAATGGGATCTGGCGATGTAATCACAGAAGAAGTCAGACGATTGATAGAAGAGGCGGATTGTCTGATCGGTGCAGAACGAATGATTACGAGTGCACAGCAGATTCGTAATATGAATGGATTAAGTATGCGTCAGTGTGAGAGTAAAAACAGGGACGAAGAAATATTTTTCAAAGAATATCGTACAGAAGAGATTGTATCCTATATAAAAGAGCACAAAGAACATAGTAAAATAGGAATTCTTCTTTCGGGAGATACAGGATTTTATAGTGGAGCGAAAAAACTGAAAGAACGATTGACGGAAGTGTGTTCTGACCAAATAAAAATTTATCCTGGGATTTCCTCACTTTCTTATCTGGCATCAAAAGTCGGTGTTTCATGGGAAGATGCAAAAATCCTGAGTCTTCATGGAAAAGACATGAATTTTGTACAGACGATTCACAGACATTCGAAGACCTTTCTGCTTCTCGGAGGAAAAGACACGGGGCGTCATTTCTATGAGACATTACTAGAGTATGGCTTAGGGGACGTGCAGGTTCATGTGGGATGTCAGATGTCTTATGAGGAAGAAAAGATACTTTCGGGCAAATTGTACGAGATGAAGGCAGAAGATTTTGAAGGACTTTGCGCAGTTCTTGTAGAAAATCCATCTTATTGTAAGGCGGCCGGTATGCATCTGAAAGATGAAGAATTTCTCCGAGGAAAGGTGCCAATGACGAAGTCGGAAGTGCGTTCTGTCAGTATAGCAGAGCTTGAACTAACGGAAGATGCGATAGTGTATGATATCGGCGCCGGAACAGGTTCTGTTTCTATAGAAATCGCGTGTGCAGGTGAGCAGATCCGTGTGTATGCGATTGAGAAGAATCCGGAAGGAGTGAAACTGATCGATCAGAATCGGAAGAAATTTAGGACAGACGGAGTGCGAATCATAGAAGGGCTTGCGCCACATGCAATGGAAGATTTAGAAGTACCAACACATGCATTTATCGGCGGGAGTTCCGGAAACTTAAGAGAGATTGTTCAATTACTTCAGAAGAAAAATCCGGATGTACGAATCGTGATCAATGCGATTTCACTTGAGACAGTCAGTGAAGTGATGGGGCTTGTGGAAGAGGGAATCCTTCCAGATGCGGAGATTCTGCAAGTGAGTGCAGCAAGATCAAAGATTCTTGGAAGATATCATATGATGATGGGACAGAATCCGGTTTATATTATTTCCGCAGGTGGAAGAAAGCCTGGACAGGTATAAGATGAGAGAAAAGGAAACAAACAGACAGGAGAATCATGAGAAAAATGAAAGAGAATGCTTGCAATAATAAAAATCAGAAAAAAAATCCAGGGTTTTTGTTGTCTGCTGTTTCCAGTAATAGTGGAAAGACAGCTGCAGCCTGTGGCCTGATGTCTGCGTTTAAGCAAGAGGGAAAGCGTGTATGTGCGTGTAAATGCGGCCCGGATTATATAGATCCAATGTTCCACAGGGAAGTTCTTGGCGTTGATTCTAAGAATCTGGATCTGTTCTTCTCGGAAGAAGACATTTTGAAAGAGGGATACCTAAAGCATACGAAAGATGCGGATATTACTATAACCGAAGGCGTTATGGGGTTCTATGACGGAATGTCACTTGATTCTGTAAAAGGAAGTTCTTATGATGTCGCACAGACGCTAGGATTGCCAGTGATTCTTGTGATTAATGCGAGAGGTGCAGCAATGACACTTGCAGCAGTGGTGAAAGGAATCGCTGAATTTCGTCCGGATAGCAATATTCGTGGAATTCTCTTAAACAGAGTATCCGCAATGCTATATCCAAGATTAAAAGAAATGTTGGAGAATGAACTGGCGAGAATTGGGCATGACGAGATTAAAATTGTCGGTTACATGCCGGAAAATGAAGTTTTTCATCTGGAAAGCCGTCATCTGGGACTTGTAACACCGCAGGAAATGGAAAATCTGCAGGAGAAGGTAAGACAGGCGGGAGAAATTCTGGCAAAAACAGTGGATCTTGAATTGCTGGAAAAGATTGCCGGTGAAGCAGCAGTATGGAAAACAGAAGTTATTGAAGAATCGGAGAAGGTTGGAAATTTAAAAAGTAAGAACGATCCAGTTCGAATCGCAGTGGCGCGTGACGAAGCTTTCTGTTTTTATTACAAAGATAACCTTGAACTATTAGAAAGCTTTGGCTGTGAACTGATAGAATTCAGTCCGCTTCATGATAAAAAACTTCCTGAAAATGTGAAAGGAATTCTTCTCGGTGGCGGTTATCCTGAACTGTATGGAAAAGAATTGGCAGAAAATCAGAGCATGCTTGAATCAATAAGAAGAGCATTGGATGATAAGATTCCATGTCTGGCAGAGTGTGGTGGATTCATGTATCTTCATGAAGAAATGGAGGATGCAGATGGAAATGTTTGGAAATTAGTAGGGCGAATCCATGGAAAAACATTTCCGACAGGTAAACTGGTTCGATTTGGATATGTGAATTTACAGAGGAATCTTGATGAGAATCAGGTTTCTGAGCTTAAAGAACGGATGAGTATAGCGGACAGCTGGGTTCTTCCGGGTGAGAACATCCGTGCACACGAGTTTCATTACTGGGATAGCACAGACAGTGGAAATGACTGTCTTGCTGTCAAGCCAGATGGAAAGAGAAGATGGGAATGCATGCATCTGGAAGAGAATCTTGTAGCCGGATATCCGCATTTGTATTACCCATCTTGTAAAGAATTTGCGGAGCGTTTTGTAGAAAAATGCAGAAGCGGTTACAGAGAATAGAACAAAGAGAAACAGCAACAGATGTCGTTATAATAACATCTGCTGCTGTTTTTTTAGGCTCTATGAAATATCCAGATCAATCGGTTCGTCCAAATGTTCGGAAACATATTTTCCATTTTTCTTCCGCTGCCTGACGCACTCAGTCAGAAGATATTCAATCTGACCGTTTACGGAACGAAAATCATCTTCTGCCCAGGCTGCGATTGCGTCATACAGTTTAGCGGAGAGACGGAGAGGAACCTGCTTCTTTTTATTATCTTTTTCAGCCATCTCTAGTACAGACTTCCGGAATTAATGATCGGCTGTGTGTCATGGTTTCCACACAGAACTACGAGCAAATTGGATACCATAGCAGCCTTACGTTCTTCATCCAGTTCTACCACTTCTTTTTCACTTAATTGATCCAAAGCCATTTCAACCATGCCGACTGCTCCGTCTACAATCATCTTTCTTGCATCGATGATAGCGGAAGCCTGCTGGCGCTGGAGCATGACAGCAGCGATTTCCGGTGCATAAGCAAGATATGTGATTCTTGCTTCGATGATCTCAAGCCCTGCGTCTGTCACTTTTGTCTGAATTTCTTCACGGATTCGCGCTGCAACAATCTCACTGGAGCCACGGAGACTTCCTTCATCAGCCTTTCCGTCACCGGTTGTATCGACATCAGGAGCAGTGTCATATGGATAGATGCGGACAATATTACGAAGAGCACCATCACACTGAAGTGAGAGATATTCTTTGTAATTATCAACATTAAAGACAGCTTTCGCAGTATCTACGACACGCCATGTTACGGCAATACCAATCTCAATCGGATTTCCGAGACAGTCATTGATCTTCTGACGGGAGTTGTTCAGCGTCATAACCTTGAGAGAAATCTTTTTGCTTGAAGACTCTTCAGTGGTTCCTGTTGTAGAAACACCCAGGAGACTGGAAAGATTTGCTCCCTTCTTGGAATTGTTATCAACATCTCCACTCTGACTCAACTTTGTCTTGGAAGCAGGGTTTACACTGGTACAGAATGGATTGACAAAATAGAATCCGGCTTCTTTCAGTGTACCGATATAGTTTCCAAAAAGTGTAAGAACCAGAGCTTCCTGTGGTTTCAGCACCTTCAATCCAAGAAATGGAACCCATCCGATGCACAGCCAGATAATGCTGACAACCAGTCCAGCGATAACCGGTGGAGCTGAGAATTCATGTTCCAGTGCGATTGCGGACAGAACGCATCCTGCTATTGCAATCAGATAGAGCAGACAAAATAGTAAAAGCATTCCCATTCCGTTTTTCTTATTTGATAATATTTTTTCATTCATAGTGATTCCTCCTCTGGAAATAAAATGAAATTTATTTGATATCATTATGATATCACTTTTTAGAAAAGAAGTCAACAAGAACAAAGAATGTGCATTGGCACATTCTTGCGCCTGCGGCGGTCGCTTGCGACACCTACCTTGTACGTCGCAGTGCGTATCCTGAGCGGAGCGTTTTTTATATATTAGGAAAGGACTTTCCTAATATATAAAAAAGCTGTGAAAGATAAGCAATTTCATCTTTCACAGCTTCTATTCACATATTTATTCTATCAATCCCAGAATTTTGGAATACAAGAACAATCTTACAGCTGAGGACCTGCAGCAACAAGTGCTTTACCAGCTTCATTTCCTTCGTATTTAGCGAAGTTCTTGATGAATCTCTGAGCAAGGTCTTTTGCCTTAACATCCCACTCAGCAGCGTCAGCGTATGTGTCACGAGGATCAAGGATTCCTGTGTCAACACCCTCAAGCTCTGTAGGTACTTCGAAGTTGAAGTATGGGATTGTCTTTGTAGGAGCTTTGTTGATTGCTCCGTTAAGGATAGCGTCGATGATTCCACGAGTATCTTTAATGGAGATACGTTTTCCTGTTCCGTTCCATCCTGTGTTAACAAGGTAAGCCTTAGCTCCGCTAACTTCCATCTTCTTAACAAGTTCCTCTGCATATTTTGTAGGATGCAGTTCAAGGAATGCCTGTCCGAAGCAAGCTGAGAATGTTGGTGTAGGCTCTGTGATTCCACGCTCTGTACCAGCAAGTTTTGCTGTAAATCCAGACAGGAAGTAGTACTGTGTCTGATCCTCTGTCAGGATAGATACCGGAGGAAGTACTCCGAAAGCGTCTGCAGACAGGAAGATTACATTCTTAGCTGCCGGTGCAGAAGATACTGGACGAACGATGTTCTTAATGTGGTTGATCGGGTAAGATACACGAGTGTTCTCTGTTACGCTCTTGTCGTTAAAGTCGATCTTTCCGTTCTCGTCAAGTGTAACGTTCTCGAGAAGAGCGTCACGAACGATTGCGTTGTAGATGTCTGGCTCAGACTCTTTGTCAAGGTTGATAACCTTAGCGTAGCATCCACCCTCGAAGTTGAATACTCCGTTATCATCCCAGCCGTGCTCGTCATCACCGATGAGGAGTCTCTTAGGATCTGTGGAAAGTGTTGTCTTACCTGTTCCTGAAAGACCGAAGAAGATTGCTGTGTTCTCTCCGTTGAGGTCTGTGTTAGCTGAGCAGTGCATGGAAGCAATTCCCTTAAGTGGAAGGAAGTAGTTCATCATAGAGAACATACCTTTCTTCATCTCTCCGCCGTACCATGTGTTAACGATAACCTGCTCTTTGCTTGTGATGTTGAAAAGTACAGCTGTCTCAGAGTTAAGTCCGAGCTCTTTGTAGTTCTCAACTTTAGCTTTGGAAGCATTGTAAACAACGAAATCTGGCTCGAAGTTCTCAAGTTCTTCCTCTGTTGGCTGGATGAACATGTTCGTAACGAAATGTGCCTGCCAAGCAACTTCAACGATGAAACGGATTCCCATACGTGTATCTTTGTTTGCACCGCAGAATGCATCTACAACGAAAAGTCTCTTGTTAGAGAGCTCTTTGATTGCGATATCTTTAACAGCTGCCCAAGCTTCTTCTGTAGCTGGGTGGTTATCGTTCTTGTATTCATCAGATGTCCACCAAACTGTATCTTTGGAGTTCTCATCCATAACGATGAATTTATCTTTAGGAGAACGTCCTGTGTAAACACCTGTCATAACGTTGACAGCACCGAGTTCACTTTCCTGTCCCTTTTCAAAACCTTCAAGTTCCGGTTTTGTCTCTTCTTCGAATAATACTTCGTAGGAAGGATTGTATACGACTTCTGTTGTTCCAGTAATGCCATACTTACTTAAATCAATTTTTGCCATCTTACATATACCTCTTTCTTTTCTAATGATAGAATAAAATGCTGCTTATGCAAGCTTTTCATATCCTTTTTTAATTATACATATTATGTGAAGAAAATCAATAAAAATCCTGTAAATTTTTTAACAAAGAAGTGGGGAAAATGAAAGATTTCATATTAAAAATGCAGGAAGAAAAAAGTAAAATGTCAAAAAATAAAAAAATGCAAGGAAAATGTGACAGATTCCGTTGCTTTTTTATATATCAGAATGCAAAAAATTATGATAAAATAGGAGAATAGTGCCAGAAAATGCGAAAAAACTGGCTTGTGAAGTTAGAAAGACAAACTATAGATCAGAAGAAAATAATAAGAAAAGCAGACATAACAATGGTAGATGATGGAAGAAAAACGACAAAAAATGAAAAGATGTCGATGAAAGAAAATGAAAGATTATTGATTGAAAAATTCAAAATGATAAAACCGGCGGAGAAATCCTATGAAGAACAGGCAAAAAGACGATGGAAAACAGTTGCAAAACCACTGTTCAGCTTAGGAAAACTGGAAGATGCTGTGATCCGAATGGCAGGAATCCGAAGAGAAGCAGATTTTGAGATTAAAAAGAAAGGCTTGCTGATCTTTTGTGCGGATAACGGGGTTGTCTCAGAAGGAGTGACTCAGACCGGGCAGGAAGTGACAGCAATCGTTGCAGACAATTTTACAAAATGTGCGACGAGCGTATGTATTATGGCAGAGACAGCCGGAGTGGACGTATTTCCAATCGATGTTGGAATGGTGAAAGACGTTCCATCTGTCACGAAACCAAAAGACAAAGTGATGTATGGAACGAAGAATATGGTGGAAGAACCTGCAATGTCAAGAGAACAGGCGGCGCAAGCTATTCTTGTCGGTATACGAAAGGTCAAGGAGCTTGCAGAACAAGGGTACGATCTGATCGCAACCGGTGAGATGGGAATTGGGAATACAACGACAAGCAGTGCGATTGTGTCCGTTCTGCTTGATGAAAGCGTAGAAAATGTAACAGGGAGAGGCGCAGGGCTTAGTTCAGAAGGGCTAAACAGAAAGATTCATGCAATTCAGACAGCAATTGAGAAACATCATCCGGATAAAGAAGACATTTTAGATGTCTTATCCAAAGTCGGAGGACTTGATATCGCAGGGATGGCAGGTGCATTTCTAGGTGGTGCGATGTATCATATCCCGGTTCTGATTGATGGATTTATCTCTTCTGCAGCAGCCTTGTGTGCAGTGAGAATGGTTCCGGAGACAGCAGATTATATCCTGGCATCACATTGCTCGGGAGAACCGGCTGGGCGAATGGTCTTAGAAGAGCTGAAACTTCCATATCTGATTGATGCGAAGATGTCTCTTGGAGAAGGTAGTGGTGCAGTTGCAGCAATTCCACTTCTTGAGATGGGTGTGAATGTTTATCGGAAGATGAGTACCTTTGAGGAGATTAAAGTAGAGCAGTATGAAGAACTTAAGTGAAGATGAGGAGTAAGAAAAATGTGGTTATTGAACGCAATGATCATTGCAATCGCTATGTATTCTAAGATTCCGATGCCGCGGGTAGACTGGAATGAAAAAAATATGAGATATGCGATGTGCTTTTTCCCATTGGTTGGAGTTATAATTGGAGTATTGGAAATAGTTGCCGGGAATCTGATCACAGTATGGAAGGGAGAAGGAACTTTCTTTTATGCAGTTGTATTGACTTTGATTCCGGTTTTTATAACAGGAGGAATTCATCTGGATGGATTCGCAGATACAATGGACGCAAAAAGTTCTTATGGAGACCGGGAGAAGAAGCTGGAGATTCTGAAAGACCCACATACGGGAGCATTTGCGATCATCAGTCTTTGCTGTTATTTCCTTCTGTGTGTGGGGATTTTTAGTGAAATGAGAACAGAACGCCTGTTTGCGGCAGCACTCGTGTTTGTGTTCTCGCGTTCGCTGAGTGGAATTTCTGTTGTGACGTTTCAGGCAGCGAAGAACAGTGGACTGCTCAGGACATTTCAAGACGGTGCACAGAAGAGAAATGTAAGAATTGTATTGATCATATGGCTATTGGCAGCCGGAGTTGGATTCTATCTGACAGCGGGATTATGCGGAGTGGCAGCAGCTGCTGTCGGACTTGCTGTTTTCTTTTATTATTATCAGTTTAGTAGAAAACAGTTTGGAGGTATTACAGGTGATCTTGCCGGATACTTCCTGCAGTTATGTGAACTGTTTATGCTGGCAGTGCTTGCATTATTCTAGAAATGTTATTGCATATAAATGTTTTATGATAGATGCTTTATTATAGAAATGAAAATGAAATAAAATAGATTTTTTTGGAGTGATTTATGGAGCTTATTTTGATCCGGCATTTGAAGACACCGGGCAATGAAAAGAGACAATATATTGGAAGTACAGATGAAGAACTGTCAGAACAGGAAGTACTGAACTTTAAACAGAAATATAAAATAGATAGCTATCCACAGGTACAGCAAGTGATTGTCAGCCCAATGAAGAGATGTATTCAAACGGCAGAGTTGATTTATCCGAAGAACCAGATCACGCAGGAAGTATTGTTAAAGGAATGTGATTTTGGTATTTTTGAAGGTAAGACATATGAAGAACTGAAAGATAGAGAAGAATATCAGGCATGGCTGGATTCCGGTGGAACGATTGCATTTCCGGAAGGGGAGGAACAGAAGGAATTCCGTTCACGTTGTGTGAGAGGCATGCTCTGTCAGGTGGATAGATTATGCAAAGAAAATGTAGAAAGTGCAGCTTTTGTCGTTCATGGAGGAACGATTATGGCTGTGCTGGAACAACTGGCGGAAGACCAAAAAGATTTTTATCACTGGCAGGTGGAAAATGGCGGAGGATATAGAATGCTTGTTGACGAAGAAGAGTGGAAGTCCGGCGTTCATAGATTTTATGAAATTCAAAAACTGGGAGGAGTGACAGAATGAATGGAAGGATGACGATTCTGGCATGCATCATAGGATTTTTGTTAGACTGCATTTTCGGAGATCCGGTCTGGATGTACCATCCGATACGCGTGATCGGAAACCTGATCAGTGTGTTGGAAAAAGGATTGCGGAAGTTGTTGTGCAGTCGGATTCCTGCATCAGAACAAAAGAAGAAAAATAAAAGAGAAGTTCTGGCAGGAGGGATTTTATGGATTCTGACAGTTTCGTTATCCTTTCTTGTACCGGCGGTACTCTTATTCGCTGCAGGAAAGGTTCATCCGGCAGTACGGTTTCTTTTGGAAACCTTTTGGTGTTACCAGATATTTGCGGCGCGGTGTCTTGTAGGAGAAAGCAAAAAGGTTTATCAGAAATTAAAAGAAGACGACTTGCCTGGTGCAAGAAGAGCTGTATCCATGATTGTCGGAAGAGATACAGAAAACCTTACAGCAGAAGGTGTGACGAAAGCTGCAGTAGAGACAGTGGCGGAGAATACTTCCGACGGCGTGACGGCTCCACTTTTATTTCTTCTGATCGGCGGCGCACCGCTTGGATTCTTATACAAGGCAGTGAATACGATGGATTCCATGCTTGGATACAAAAATGAAAAATATCTGTATTTCGGAAGGATTCCGGCAAAGATGGATGATGTGTTTAATTACATTCCGGCGAGGTTGACAGCGTGGTTTATGATCGTGGCAGCATTTTTGACGGGGATGGATGGAAAGAATGCGTGGAAGATTTATCTGCGTGATAAGAGGAAACATGCAAGTCCGAATTCCGCCCAGTCAGAGGCGGTATGCGCCGGAGCGCTTGATGTACAGTTAGCCGGGGATGCGGTTTATTTCGGGAAAATCTATAAAAAGGATTATATCGGCGATGCAATCCGTAAGATTGAACCGGAGGATATTCTTCGTGCCGGGAAATTAATGTATATGACAACGATACTGATGATGGTTGTCTTTGGAGGTTTATTGTTATGGATTTATTGATTCGATTTGCAAAAATGGAAGATGCAGAAGAACTTCTGGCGCTCTATACACCGTATGTAACGGATACAGTGATTACATTTGAATATGAAGTTCCGTCGCTGGAAGAATTCAAAGATCGAATGCGTCAGACGATGAGAAAGTACCCGTATCTGGTCGCAGAACAGAATGGCGAGATTCTTGGATATAGCTGTGCAGGGGCATTTAAAGGTCGTGCAGCATATGACTGGGCAGTGGAAACAACAATTTATATAAGAAAAGACCGGCAGAAAACCGGAGTTGGTAAAAAGCTGTATGAGGCACTGGAGAAAGTACTGCACGCTCAGAACATTTGCAATCTATATGCATGCATTGGATATCCAGAGGTTGAAGATGGATATCTGACAAAGAATAGCGCACAGTTTCATGCACATTTGGGGTACCGCATGGTAGGAGAATTCTATCATTGCGGATACAAATTTGACCGCTGGTATAATATGGTCTGGATGGAAAAGCTTCTGAATCCGGAGATTAAACATCCAAAGCCAATCAAATGGATGGAAGAGAATCGCGAGGAGTTGGAGGCAGTACTTTTAGATTAAAAATGAAACACATAGAGAAGTAGGAGTATGATTCATGGAATATGTACACGGAGGAGACATTTATACATATGGAGATGTGCTGGATTTTTCAGTCAATGTAAATCCTTACGGTCCGTCAGAAGAAGTTCTTGAAGCAGCAAGAAATTCGATGACAGATGTAAAATTGTATCCGGATAATCGGTGCAGGAAGCTTAGAAAGAGATTGGCAGAGAAGAAAAGTCTGCCGGAAGAATATTTCCTTTTCGGAAATGGAGCAGCGGAGCTGTTCTTTTCTGTTGTTCTTGCAGAAAAACCAAAGAAAGCATTGCTTCCAATTCCGGCTTTCGCAGAATATGAACAGGCACTTCGGACGGTAGACTGCGAGATCAATTATCATGAGTTAAAAAGAGAGAATAACTTTGTATTGACAGAAAGCTTTTTGGAAGAACTGACAGAGGATATTGATCTTGTATTCCTGTGCTCCCCTTCGAATCCGTCAGGCCAGGTGATCGAACCGGAGCTGCTGGAACAGATTCTTATGCAATGTGAAGAAAAGAAGATTCGTCTTGTTTTAGATGAGTGTTTTATCGAATTTCTGGAAGAACCGGAAATGTATACAATGGAAAACAAGTTGAAGGATTATTCTTGTCTTTTGCTTGTGCAGGCCTTTACAAAAATGTATGGAATCCCGGGATTGAGACTGGGATATGCAATGACATCGGACGGAGAACTTAAAGAGTGGATGCAGCAGGTGTGTCAGCCGTGGAATGTGTCAGTTCCGGCTCAGGCTGCAGGTGTGGAAGCACTGACAGAGAGAGAAGAACAAAGAGTTCAAAAAACACGAAAAATTATTGTGGAAGAAAAGACACGAATCGAAGAGAAAATGACAGAGCTGGGAATTGAATTTATTCCGACAAAGGCAAATTTCATTTTATTTCATAGTGAGATGTCCTTGTTCGAACAATTGTTGGAGCAAGGAATCTTGATTCGAGATTGCGGAAACTACAGAGGATTGAGCAAAGGCTGGTATCGCATTGCGGTGCGAACAAAGGAGGAAAATGAAATGCTTTTGCATGCACTTGAAAGAGTTGTGTCAAAATAGCGAAGGAGGGCAGAAAATAAATATGGCAAAATCAATTATGATACAGGGAACGATGTCGAATGTCGGAAAGAGCGCACTGGCAGCAGGCCTTTGCCGTGTCTTGAAACAGGATGGATACAAAGTCGCACCTTTCAAATCTCAGAATATGGCACTTAATTCTTTTATCACAAAAGAAGGACTGGAGATGGGAAGAGCCCAGGTGATGCAGGCAGAAGCTGCAGGGATTGAACCGGAAGCAATAATGAATCCAATTTTACTTAAGCCGACGAACGATACAGGCTCTCAGGTGATTATCAATGGTAAACCAATCGGAGTGATGGCTGCAAGAGAGTATTACCGTCATAAGAAGGAATATATTCCGGCAATTATGGATGCATATCATGAGTTGGAAAAAAAGTATGATATCATTGTAATTGAAGGGGCCGGAAGTCCCGCAGAAATCAACCTGAAAAAAGATGATATTGTAAATATGGGAATGGCAAAGCTTGCAGACGCACCGGTTCTTCTTGTCGGAGACATTGATCGAGGCGGAGTATTTGCCCAGATTGCCGGAACCGTAATGCTTCTTGAAGAGGATGAAAAAGCGCGGATCAAAGGAACGATCATTAATAAATTCCGTGGAGATGTATCCATTTTGGAGCCGGGCCTTCGGATGCTGGAAGAAAAGACGGATATCCCTGTAACGGGAGTAGTTCCGTACTTTTATTTAGATCTGGATGAGGAAGACAGCCTGACGGAACGATTTCAGAAAAAAGAGAAGCCGGGACTGATCGATCTGGCAGTGATCCGATTCCAAAGGATTTCTAATTTTACTGACTTAGCACCTTTAGAAGCACTGGAAGAAGTAAGTGTGAGATATGTTTCATCTCCGGCTGAGTTTGGCAATCCGGATGCGGTGATCCTTCCGGGAACAAAGAATACGATCAGCGATCTTCTGTGGATGCGTCAGAACGGACTGGAAGCAAGAGTCCTGAAACACAGCGCACAGAACAAACCGGTCTTTGGAATCTGTGGCGGATATCAGATGCTTGGAATAGAAATCTCAGATCCAACAGGAGAAGAGTACGGAGGAACTGTACAGGGAATGGGACTTTTGGATACAAAGACCGTGTTCCGTCCGGAAAAACACAGAACCAGAGTACATGGAACATTTGGCGAGATGAAAGGAATCCTGAAAGAGATGGAGGGACTTCCTTTCGAAGGATATGAGATCCATATGGGAGAGACATTTTTAGGTGAGCATGCATCCGGACTGGTGACATTGGAAAATGAATCTGCTCCGACACAAAAAAGACATCCGGATGGTTCGCAGAAGGGAAATGTCTATGGTTGTTATGTGCACGGAATTTTTGATTCTCCGGGAATGTCGGGCGGTTTCTTGTCAGCTTTATTAAAAGAAAAAGGATATGATCCAGAGACAGTACAGGCAGTGGATTGGAAAGCCTATAAAGAAGAACAGTATGATAAGCTTGCAGATATCGTTCGTTCTAGTCTTGATATGGAAGAAATTTATAAGATCATTGGCTTATAGAGTTAGCAGAATTATTTATTGAAACAGATTTTTTGCTGAAACAAATTTTATTGAAAAAGTTGTGATGAGAGAAGGTGTGGAATGATTACAGATTTAACGAAAGAACATCCGAACAAGACATTATGGCGGTTCCTTCTGCCAATGTTGTTCAGTGTGATGTTCCAGCAGATTTATAATATTGCAGACAGTATGATCGCAGGAAGATTTGCAGGAGAAAATGCGTTGGCAGCAGTCGGCGCATCTTATCCGATCACAATTATTTTTATGGCATTTGCTGTGGGAATGAATCTGGGGGCATCCGTAGTCGTATCAAGACTATTCGGAGCAGAAGACCGGGGCGGTGTGAAGCGTGCGGTTACAACGGCATTTCTTAGTTCTATGGTGCTGGGAATCATACTGACATTATTCGGGTATTTCTTTAATCATCAGATGATGAGATGGATCCGCACACCACAGAATATTATGGCAGATGGAGTTTTATATTTGAAAATTTACATTTTTGGAATTATCTTCCTGATGCTTTATAATGTGTGTACCGGAGTATTTACAGCACTCGGGGATTCTAAGACACCGTTATATTTTCTGCTTGGATCCTCAGCTGGAAATATTATTCTTGATTATATCTTCGTAGCAAAATTCCAGTGGGGTGTGAGCGGTGTTGCCTGGGCAACATTTATCGCGCAAGGTGTGTCAGCTGTGCTTGCATTAGTAACACTTCTCGGAAGATTGCAGAAATTTGCCGGGAAAGAAAAGCAGCCGTGGTTTGATAAGAAATTATTTGCACAGATCATGGCGATTGCAATTCCAAGCATTCTTCAGCAGAGCGTATTGAGTATAGGAAATCTTTTCGTGCAGGGAATTGTAAATCAATTCGGTTCAGCAGTTGTTGCGGGATATTCGGGAGCGATCAAGCTGAATACATTTGCCATTAATATCTTTATGACACTTGGATCCTGCCTGTCTAGCTATACGGCACAGAATATCGGCGCGGGAAAGAAAGAACGAATTCCATTGGGATTCCGTACCGGAGTGAAATTGTCAGAGCTTACGGCATTACCGTTTGTTATTCTGTATTTCATTTTCAGTCGTCAGATGATGGGACTGTTCTTAGGTGCGGAGAGTGTAGAGGCGATCAGCGCAGGAATGGCATTTTTGAAAATAGTATCGCCGTGGTATTTTATGATTGTAATTAAGCTGATGACAGATGGAATTATCCGAGGTTCCGGAGCGATGGTCTATTTTGTGGTTGCAACAGTTCCGGATCTTATTTTGAGAATCGGATTTGCGTTGGTTTTGACAAAAAGCTTTGGAAGCACCGGGATCTGGATGGCATGGCCATTTGGATGGATCGTAGCAACCACATTAACATTGATCTTTTATAGAAAGTTGGGATATAAGAATGATAAAAGCAGTGATTTTTGATATGGATGGGGTTTTGATCAATACGGAACCGCTTCATTACCAATGCTGGGTTGAAATTTTTAAAGAGCGATATGGAGTTGACCTGGATTATGAGGTGTATAAACCATGCATTGGATCTACAAGACTTCATTTCATGAATCTGATCAAAGAAAATTACGGAATCACATTTGAAAGTCTTGAAGTAATGAATCAGATTATGAAAGAGAAGAAAGATGAAGTTATTGCAAGAGACGGATTCCCTGAGATGCTGGGAGTAGGACAGATGCTTTGCTGTCTGAAAGATGCGGGATATCGTCTGGCTGTGGCATCTTCTTCTCCGAAACCTGTAATCACAGAGACGCTGGAAACGCTGGATCTGATGAAATATTTCGATGTCGTGACAAGTGGAGATGAAGTGAAGAATCCAAAGCCGGCACCGGATACATTTCTCTTTGCAGCGAAGCAGCTGGGCGTACCGGTAGACGAGTGCATTGTAATCGAAGATTCAACGAATGGAGGAAAGGCTGCTAAGGCTGCTAAGATGCCATGTATCTGGATGCATAATCCGGATTCCGGAGACCAGGAGATACCGGATGCAGTGCTCGAGATTACGGCTTGGACACAGAAAAATATAGAAAAAATTATGAAGCTTTTACATTTTGGTCAAGAAAAAGTGTAAAAATAAATGAGCGATATAAAATTTTTTTGAGTAGAATACTCAGAAATAGTAGACCTGGAAGTATTATTAGGATGTGATTAAATGAAAAAACTGAAATTTATATTTGGCAAGCTTAGTATTCTCTATTACATTTTGTTTTTGCTCGTGACCTGTGTACTTTGCAAGTACGGAAGCATCAGACAGCTGAAGTTTGCATTTCTTGCTTTAGGTATCCTTTTGGTACTCAGTCTTTGTATCTGGATCGGCTGCCTGATTGCAGAAAAGGAAAACCCTTTTAAAATGAAAGGTGCACTTAGGAAAACAGTGTTTGGTACAGAACTTTTGATTCTACTTGTAGTTACGGTTGGATGTATTTCTTATATCGTATATACTGCGATTCCTTATAATGGCGCATTGTCCTGGAAGGTAGACAGCCTGTTTAAGACAAATAAAATAGAGTATGAACATAACAACTTCTTCCGTGATGGCGCAGAAGGGCTGATAAAAGATATCAATAAGAAACTGAAACTTCCGGACGAGTTATATATCACAGATAGTTTTGAGATGTCTTTTGATAAAGACGGAACGATAACCCGTGTATCAGCATATCTTTATGGACAGAATGAAAAGGGAAAAGACAAGACCTATCTGATTGATTATGATATCGATAAAAGTGATAAGATTGTTGTGCAGATCGCAGGTTATGCAAATGCAGATTATGATGATGATAAGAAATTAGATCCTATGTTTACCATTCTGGAAAAATCAGATTGTAAGATGCAGGTGACACAATGGAATCTGAATTACGCATTTGCAGATAATTCGCCGGAATATGAGATTCTGTATTATGGAAAACGCTCCTTCGCTTCCTCCGAAGGTCTTGTTTACCTTCCGGGTGATGTGGATGGTGACGGAGAGGTCAGCGGTATGACGGATTTTACAGTACTGGATAGTGGTGGGGAAGCACTTGGATATGAAGTGTCTCTATATCTTCCACAGGATGAATCTGTGACGCCGGTGCGTTATATGATGGAACCAAAATATATCAGTCCTGATACAATTAGTCAGAATGAGCAGACAGAGAAAGATTCACAGGCGAAAGAACAAGGAAAAGAGAATAATACCTGGACGGTCGATACGGACGGAAGCGGTGTTGTCCGATTCTTCTTAAACGAACAGAAAGGCTGGAAACTTTCTGTTGTTGATGCGGCTCTTGGAACACGTTATTACAAACTGGAAACTACGTCAGATGGTGGGTATAACTGGACAACAGTAAATGAGGACCCATTCGACGGAAATGGCGGAGCAGGAGAAGGGATACAATTCTTCAACGAACAGTTTGGATTCATCGGTCTGAGCGGGGCATCACAGACACATTCGTCTATTTATGTTACAAAAGATGGCGGAAAGACACTGAAGGAGATAGAGCTTCCAATGGATACTGTGACAGAATATCCAGCACATATGCAGGAATATGGCTTCACGCTTGATGATTATCAGTATCTGGAAATGCCACAGCAGGATGGAGAGAATTATACAATCTATGTGAAGACGCAAAGTGGCGAGATGGAAGGTCTTGTGTTCACATCTGAAGATCAGGGTGAGAACTGGAGATTTACAGGGGTGTTTGCTGAGTGAAAAAAATAATCTGCTTAAAACGAGTCGTAAAAATACTGGAAGTTAACATAAGAAGGGTATATTCCTTGAGTTTTCGCAAAATGTAATTTAAAAATGAATAGCTTCTCCTAAAGCACCAATCTACCCAATTTTAATAAATCAAAAACGGCAGTATTCGGGAATAGAGGCACTTTAATAAGCCACGTCGTGAACCGGATTTTAGAAGAGTTATTCTTTTATCTATTTAAGCGACCAGCTTAAGGCGGATTTGACGGTATGCAGGACGTTTCGTCCGAAACCAGAGCCTGACGCCTTCTTTTGCATACAATAGTATGCCACGGCAGGATTTACTGGGAGTAAAAAAATGCCTGTAAATCAAGCACTTCCTGTGTTTCGACCTCAGTTTTACCAATGATTTACCAATATTTCTGGAGAACCAGGTTTGCTAACTATCACACCAGAATGAGTAAATCAATAAGAAGGAAGAACTAAAGAAACATATTTACGATAAAAAGAACGTATTGTACTATATGGTGTCTGGCGACTATTACATATCTAATCTGTAGCTGCCCTATTGGAAGATAGAGGTGGAGGTATCAGGAGTTTTTACAGAAATATCATCTCAGTGAGTATGCTTCCCTGTTTCTTTTAGAAAAATTTTGGATCTACTTTCCAGACCTAAACGAGCAAGCCAATGCATGCCATTAAGTTAGATGTTAGCTAGAACGTTCGAAAAGAAAAGGTTATGGTGTATGGATTCAAAATTAAAGTAAGGTGCAAGATAATTGGAATATTGTGACGCGAGTTAAGGAATACTTTTTACTTTTGGGTATTATACTATAAGTAGGATGTATTTTAGGAATACAGGATATAATGAGAAAAATATATTTTCAAAAAGTCAAGAGATAATTGCAAAAAAGATATATTTTTGTTATACTTATAAGAGTAAAACTGGACAATTTGTAAAATATGTGTATAATGTCCAGTTCTGTTAGATGCCGATAGTAGTGAAATGCATATGAAGGATAAGGAGGGAGCCTATGGTTGATATATTGGATGCAGCACGCTATTTGATATTCTTATCATACGGAAGAAAAAAATATTCTCTCACCCCATTAAAGTTACAGAAGCTTTTGTATCTAACTCAAGGATGGAGTTATGTATGGGATAATAAACCAGCTTTTGTTGATGATTTTTGTGCATGGCAATACGGCCCCGTAAATGAGAGAGTATATGAAACATTTAAAAAGTACGGAAGATCTGAAATTCCGGAAGTAGAAGGTTGCAGTAGAATTGCAGATGAAAGTGTTGAAGAAACAATTGAAGCAATTTGGTTAGAATATGGAAAATCCACAGCATACGATTTAGTGGAGTTAACTCATTCGCAAAGTCCATGGAAGAATGCATATTCTAAGGGATTAAGAATCACAAATAGCAGTATACAAACATATTTTCAGTCAACTTTTTAGTTGACTGAATTTTGCATTAGGAGGAAAACATGGCGCTTGTATTAAAAGGTATAGAGATAGAGAACTTTAAATCATATGCAGAAAAACAGTACATTCATTTTTCAGATTTATCAGTTTTACTTGGTGCTAATAGCAGCGGAAAGAGTACTGCGTTACAAGCACTTTTAATTATGAAACAAACCATAGAGTGTAACAGCCCGGATGAAGAACTATTGTTGTCTGGAAAATATGTTGCATTAGGGGATTTTGATGATGTAATCTCTGATCCCCAAAAAGATTTTTTTTCTCTTGCTGTTGTTTTAGAGAAAGCAGAAAAATCAGAGAATGAAGTCGAAAATGATGAATTTAGAATAGCTTGGTATTTTAAACGTGCAGACGATGGAATATCTGCTACATTGATTAGATTAGATATCATTTATGAAAATTTAATCTTGTCATTCAAACGTGCTGATAATATTCATTATATGTATATCAATGAAAAAAGAAGTCCATTCAGTGCAATAATCTCTAATCTAATGATGGTAAAATATTATATTCATTATGATATTGTGTTTAATAATAAATTGGCAGAGTTATTGAATGAATTGTCAAAAGTACTTTTGACAAAGAAGATTACAACAGTACAGACTGATCAGCCGGTAGGCTTAAGTGAAATTGAAAATTTCTATTTTAAGCTTATGGATAGAATTCAAACGAATGAAGATGAACAATACGTTGTTTCGGCAGAACATGGAGAGATGGCTAAGAGGGTTGGAGATTTACTAGATAAATTTGGTGAACAGGAACTTCCTAGATTTGAAGCTATTTCAAGAATTTTACCAAAAGAACTTCGCCTAAAGATGTTAGAATTAGCACTTTCTGGTTTGGATAATATGGAAAATGTAAACAATATTATTTCAAAGTATGAAGCTTATTTATCTGAATATTCTATGAATGAGCATAGTGTAGCAGACTTTGGAGGGATTTTTGGATTAGGCAGCAATCCATTCAGATTGTTCGATAGAGATGGAGGAAAGAAAGACAATCTTACGCAGCTCAAGTTTGCCTTGGATTTTTATAATAGTTTTTTAAAAAATATTTTATCTAAAGTATTTTTTGTGGGCCCGATTAGAGAAACACCAAAAGGGTTATATAATATTGGATTTGAAACAATTCCTAAATATGTTGGACCAACAGGGTCCTATTTTGCATCTGTTTTGTTACATGAAAATAAAAAAGAGAGAGAATATATTCTTCCAGATAGAATAGAAAGATGTACATTGTCAGATGCTTTAGCTGAATGGATGATTCACTTAAATGTTGCGAGTGCAGTGGATGTCGATAAGAAAAACTCATTTGGATTTAGCGTTTCTATAAAGAATATGGAACAAGTTAAATCAGATATTATGAATGTGGGTATTGGAACAAGCCAGGTATTGCCAGTGTTGATTTCAGTTTTATTATCTGAACCAAACGAAATACTGGTATTTGAACAACCAGAGCTTCATTTGCATCCATACTCTCAGAGTCGTTTGGCTGATATGTTCACAGAATTTTGCAAACACGGAAGAAAAATTATTTTAGAAACACATAGTGAGTACTTCTTATTGAGACTCAGATATCATATTGTTAAAGAACAATATTCGCAAGATGCTACAGCAGTGAATTTTTTCCAAAATAAAGGTGGAACTAAAGTGACTTTCGCAAATATTTCTGGTTTTGGAAATATTGATTATCCGGAAGATTTCAGAGACGAAACACAAGAGCTACTAAATTCAATACTTGAGGCATCATTCGAAAGGAAGGGACTATCATGAGCGTGTTGATAGATCCGTATATGTTTGAACTTTCAAATGAACAAGAAATCCGTGATAATATTACTTTTTTTATGAATGTGATCAAAATTGCTTCATATCCTGAAAAAAGCAAACGAATTTCCATTGCTGTTTACAGTGGAATGATAGAAAAAATGCAAAAACGTGCAATACAGCCGTTTCCAATACAGCTGTCAATGATTCAAGATAAAGACTTAAAGAGTACAATTATGCAACTAAATAATTCATTTAGTAATGCATTAATAAGATTTGTTGAGAATATAGATATTGATGAATGTGTTGGAAATCAAGAGTTTGTAGTTCGTAACGATGAAAAAATGTCAGAAGATGATCATTATTTTGAGTTGTTGAGTACCTTGCTTGTTCCCTGTTATTCTGAAACTGTCGATTTAGATTCAAAAATCCTGACTGGTAATAAAGAAAATGGTAAACAAATTGGGGATACTTTTGAACTTGTTTGTAACTGTGACACTCGGGAATATCAGAAAACGTGTAGCTTTATAAGTGTTGATGACTTAGTTTCGGATAAGGATAAAGTAATACAGGAATTGAAACAAAAGAAAAAAAAGGGTGGAATTCCTGTTAGCACTATAGTTACGGCAAGTATTGGAAGTCATCACAATCATGTTCAAGCAAATAGAAAAAAGTTTTCGGAGCTTGATGAACTTTCATCACAAAATAAAATTGTATTACGTTTGCTTAAAGAATTGGGGTTGTTTAGAATAATATTTGGTAAGTTTACACCTAACGGAGTGAAAGCAATTGGAACAATGTCAATACAAAATGTTGACTCAAAAGATTCTCAAGACATTGTGACGGTCAATTTTTCCGCTGAAACGCAGATGGTTATTGAAACTTTTTTGTATTTTCCAAAAGGAATTGGTGAATTATTAAAAAGATATTTTAAGTCGGAACAATTGACATACCAGTCAGTTGAAAATATGATTGAAAAAATAAAATAGTAATGTACAAAAACGTCAATTCTTTACAAAGGTAACCACCAAATAATAATGTGTTTAAATTGATAGGGAGGTGTGGATGTTTTTACGTCAAATTTATATTCGAAAAATACCTTCAAATCTAAGTTTTCTACTCTGAAAATTAAACTAAATAACCACAGCACAAATCGCTGCTACATGGAAGCCAACAAACCATGCAACAGCGGTTTTTTGTTACCGTTTTTTCCTCTGGCTGATAGGCGTTCCCATTTTCTTTGATTTTTTGAGAATACGAATGAGCCAGCGAAATTCTTCATCTGACAGATTTTTATAGTTGATACCAAGTTGCTTGCAGTAAAGGACAACCAGCTTTTCATCCCGGCTGCCTTTGAAATATTCGACTTGGAGCAACAATTGACGGATTGGTAAGAAAAGAAAAATATGAGCTACCGCCGGAAGCAATCAGGGAAATGATCATTAATGCCCATTGTCATCGTAACCTGTTGGATGAATCCTGTATTCAGGTCGCAGTTTATGATGATAGACTGGAGGTGACATCTCCGGGTGGCTTATATAACGGATTGACTTATGAAGAAGTCATGAATGGTCATTCTAAGATCCGGAATAAAGGCATTGCTAATATATTCAGTCAGATGGGACTCGTAGAAGCATGGGGAAGCGGAATTAAAAGAATCCTTAATGCAGCAGAAGAGTATGGACTCCCGAAGCCGAGATTTCAGGAGTTTAGAGATGAATTTGAGGCTGATATTAAGAAAAGCAGGGTATCGCCTCGAGAGTCGTTATTATTTACATATTCTTTTTTGAAAAAAGAGAATGGTTGCTCGTTGAAAATAATCTCAGAGACATCTGGTATCATTCACGTATCAAAAGATATTTGTGAAAGGATCCGTTCTTATATTAAAAGAATGAAACTTGGAAAACGTGGAGAAAAATTACAGGCTCTTGTTGATAGTGGTGGCGATTTATTTATAGATTTTGATGGTGATGCTGCATATGCAAACAAAGAAGTAGTATTTTTAAAACCAGCAGGTGCTTGGATTCATTTTGCAATTGATTATTTAAGAGCATTGAATGCAGAAAATTATGAGGACCTGTTTTATGCAACAATTAAAGAAAAAGATGTGGACGAACTTGAAAAAGGCAGGTTTTGGATTTTTGTGTATGAAATGGAGTTTGATAGTTTTTTTGATGCGAGATCTTATGAATACATTATTTGTCAGGAGGATGCATCGAAACTTTACGTATTGGACGATACTCAGAAAAAACAATTACTGCAGAATGTAAGAGTGTCCAAAAAGCCAGATAGTGTTGTGCTGGATTTCTTTGATGAAGTAAGAATGAAGGTCGAAGATTTGGCGGAAGATCGTAAGGAGGAGATTGCAAAAGATGCTATTAGCGGAAATGCTATTAAGATAGGCTCGAGAATTGAAGCACTTCGCAATCTTTCGAATTACAGAGTACGAAAACTAGAAGATGAATTAATTGGAGTTGTTGGTAAGGATGAAGAACGTATCAGAAGAGCAATCAACCGAGAACGCGAAAAAACAAATGAAAAAATACGTATTTTGGAAGAAAAACTGAATTATGTTGGGACATATGCTCTTGATGCTATTTGCTTGCTTGATGTAGTGTAGAAGATTTGCAATAACAGTTCGTTGAGTAGGTTTTTGAAGGATCAGAGGCTCTGCAACATTATTGAAGTCAGAGCCTCAAAGTGTTTATAGAGAGAGGATTTGTTTTTGGTGATTTCCAGTTTGTCACGATTAAGAATGATATTCATATTGGCTTCAATATTGGCCAGTGTTGATTTATACTTAAAACTAACCCAGCTTTAAGTATAAATCAACAGGCATCTCTTTTTTATTATTCTTTAAAAGAGTTGTATTAGATGTTTGTAAAAAGTGACACCTTGATGGATAGAAGTTGCGAATAAATCTCTATATCTTGAAAAAATAGATTATTCATAGTATAATGTTAAATGAGTAACTGTAACCAAAAGGAACGGAGAATACGAAGGAGAGTTACAGATGAGAATAAGCTACAACAAACTTCAAAAACTTATGATTGATAATCAAATGAAAAGACAAGATTTAATGCGTGCTGCGGAAATTTCATCGTCTGTTGCAACAAAATTAAATAAGAATGAAACAGTATCCCTTGATGTGCTTATGAGAATTTGCAAAGTATTTCATTGTGATATTGGCGATGTATGTGAAGTCATATTAGACGAATGATATGAGGAGGTCTGAAGATGGCGGCAAGTGGTAAGAAAAATATGTTTAACGAGGCAACCCGTGTTCAAATGCCAGCAATGGTTCATTTGACACGCCTTGGTTATACCTATTTTGGGAAAATAACTGAAGATATGGCAGGCACAGTATATGATCCTGATACCAATATCTTAATTAACGTTTTCAAGGAGCAGTTCACACGGCTTAATCCTACTCACGCAGGAGAAGCGGAACAGACATTGAAAACTATTAGGCAGGAATTAGATAATGATGATATAGGACGCAGTTTTTACGAGCGTTTATCGTCTGTTTCGCCTGTTAGATTGGTGGATTTTGAAAATCCAAAAAATAATACATATCATTTTACCGCTGAGTTCACTTGTAAGCGTGACCAAGATGAATTTAGACCTGATATTACATTGTTTGTAAATGGACTTCCGCTTGTATTTGTTGAAGTAAAAAAACCAAATAATCATGGTGGAATGGTTGCGGAAAGTAAGCGAATGAACCAAAAGAGATTTCCTAACAAAAAATTTAGGAGATTTTTGAATATTACACAGTTGATGATTTTCTCTAATAATATGGAATATGACACTATGGGTGGTATTGTTCCGGTTCAGGGGGCATTCTATTGTACGACAGCAAAACAGTCTGCACCGTTCAACTGTTTCAGAGAAGAAAATCCTACTAATTTGGATATTGCACCTTATAATGCAGATTTTCCATGTAAGGATATTGACCCGATTGTTGAAAAGAAGATATTGACTGACTTTAATTGTCAGGTTATTCATACTTCTCCGGAATATCAAACAAATTTAGATACCTATACACCGACCAATCGTGTATTGACATCTATGTGCAGTCCTGAAAGATTGCTATTTATCTTGAAATATGGAATTGCCTATGTTCGTTTTCATAAAGAAATAAATGGCAAGATAGAATTTATTGAGCAGAAACATATAATGCGTTATCAACAGATGTTTGCTGCCTTAACAGTAAGAAGTAAGATTGATGAAGGTGTTAATTCAGGTGTTATATGGCATACTCAAGGTAGTGGAAAGACAGCCCTTTCTTATTATCTTACGTATGTCCTTTCTGACTATTTCAGCAAGCAAAATAAAGTTGCAAAGTTTTATTTCATTGTTGACCGTCTTGATTTGCTGAAGCAAGCTTCAGAAGAATTTGAAGCTCGTGGATTGGTTGTAAAAACGGCAAGCTCCCGTGCTGAACTTATGGAGCAGTTCCGTAACAATCAGGCACAAGAGGGAAATACGGGAAAACCTGAAATTACAGTTGTAAATATACAGCGTTTTGCCGAAGATAGGTCAAAAGTTGACCTTCCTGCGTATGCAACGAATTTGCAGAGAGTGTTTATTATTGATGAAGCACATAGAGGATATAAACCAGAAGGCTCATTCTTGGCTAATCTTCTTGACGCAGATAAAAATGCGATTAAGATTGCGTTGACAGGAACACCGCTTTTGAAAGAAGAAAGAGAATCTTGGAGAGTTTTTGGTAATTATATTCATACATACTATTATGACAAATCAATTTTAGATGGATATACGCTGAAAATTATTCGTGAGGATATAGAAACACAGTATAAGGAGCGACTTTCTGAAATTTATGAAAAACTTGAAACCTTGGTAGAAAAGAAAGATGTAAAGAAAAGTCAGATTGTTGAACACGATAACTATGTCAAAGAGCTACTTAGGTATATTATTTCTGACCTAAAGAGATTTAGACAAATTCAGGGAGATAATACGCTCGGTGGTATGGTCATTTGTGAAACAAGTGAGCAGGCAAGAAAACTGTTTGTATATTTTGATGAAATCCAAGCGGAACTTAATAAAGATGCTTCTATGAAAAGTCATTTGCGAGCTGGACTTATACTTCACGATAGTGATGATAAGGATACAAGAGATAAGATTATTGATGACTTCAAAAATAACATGACAGTTGATATTCTTATCGTTTTCAATATGCTTCTTACCGGATTTGATGCACCAAGATTGAAACGTCTGTATTTTGGAAGAAAATTAAAAGACCATAATTTGTTGCAGGCAATCACAAGAGTCAACAGACCATATAAAGAAAACCGTTATGGATATGTTATTGATTTTGCAAATATAAAAAGGAACTTTGAAGAAACAAATGAAGCGTACCTTAAAGAGCTGAACCGTTTTAATGACCCGAATGAAGTTGGAACGGGAAATGAAACAGATACATTCAAACAGGTTATTGAAGACCCGGCAGAACTCATTAAACAAATGCAGGAAGTGCAGCAGGTTCTTTTTAACTATACCACAGATAATGCAGAAGAATTTAGTTCGGAAATATCTACGATTGAGGATAAGCAGGAATTGCTTAAACTTAAAAAAATTCTTATTGCTGCTCGTGACTGTTGTAATTTGGTAAGAACCTTTGGCGATGATGAGTTGAAGGAAACATTTGCAAAAATGGAATTAACAAAGTTGCCTTCATTGATTTCAGAGGTGCAACATCATATTGACAACATAAATCAGAAAGAACTTTTTGCAAGTGATGACACCACAAAGTTGCTTGTCAATGAAGCAATGGAGGATATTACTTTTAATTTCAGCAAAATCAGTGAGGAAGAATTGAAAATCGTCGGTGGTAAAGACGCAGTAACAGAAAAGTATAAAAAGACTGTTCGTGCCTTTACTCAGAATATCGACCCTGATGATCCTGAGTTTATTACTTTGCAGGAAGCATTTTTGCTTCGCTTCAAGCAACATGGTTTTGAACCTAAGAGTGTATCTGAGATTGAGGAGCAAGGAAAGGAATTGGAAGATATTCTGAAAAAGCTTGATGAATTGCAGAAGAAAAACACGGTTCTGCTGAGAAAATATAATGGCGATGCGAAATTCGCAAGGGTTCATAAAAGAATCAGGGAAGAAAATCTTGCTCGAAAAGCAGCAAATAAACAGCCGATTGTTTCAGAATATGATATGTCTATTATGAATGTTTTGCTTTCTATTAAGTCTGATATTGACCAGAAAGTGTATGACAGAAATGATATATTGAAGAAAGACGCATATTTTGAGAGAACGGTTATGACACAAATAAAAGCAGGCATTGATAAGTTGGGAATAGCGAGTGCTCGTGAGGATAGAGTATTTATACAGAGCAGGATTACAAAACAGTATCTTGACCAGTATAACCAGACTTATTCAGTGGCATAAAGGAGAACACAATGGAAGAAATAAAGACGATAAAAGAAAAAACCATAGAGTTGATAGATGCCTTAAAAGCAACTTGTCAGACCTATGGTATGGGAAACGATGGTAACGAATATAAAATTATCACACAGGTTTTCCTTTATAAGTTCCTTAATGATAAGTTCGGATATGAAGTAAAAAAAGTAAGTCCGGTTCTTAAAAATGCTGAAAAATGGGAACTTGCTTATGCAGAAATGTCAGAAGATGACCGCTTGGATATTTTTGATAGTTTACCGTCAGATATTCCATTACTTAATCCGGAACATCTTATTGCCAACTTATGGAATCAGCAGGCAAGGGGCGATTTTGATTTAATCTTTGACAGCACGATGACAGATATAGCAGATAAGAATATTGATATATTTTCAACTCAGACTGCTCAGAATACAAAAATACCGCTTTTTGAAAAGCTGACACAGTATGTAACGGACGATACAGCAAGAGCACCTTTTGCCCGTGCTTTGGTTGATAAGTTGGTAAACTTTTCTTTTGAAGAAGCATTTGAGAAGCACTATGATTTCTTTGCAGATATATTTGAATATCTGATAAAGGACTACAATACCGCAGGCGGTGGTAAGTATGCAGAGTATTATACTCCTCACGCTATTGCAACGATTATGGCAAGATTGCTTGTTGGAAATGCAACTGATTTACATAGTATTGAGTGTTATGACCCATCAGCCGGAACAGGGACACTTTTGATGGCACTTGCCCATAAAATTGGCGAAGATAAGTGTACGATTTTTGCACAGGATATTTCACAGCGAAGTAATAAAATGTTAAAACTTAATCTTATCCTGAACAGCTTGGTATCTTCTCTTGACCACGCAATTCAAGGAGATACGCTGATTGCTCCATATCATAAGAGTGATAATGGACAGGAATTAAGAACTTTTGATTATGTAGTTTCAAATCCGCCTTTTAAGATGGATTTCTCAGATACAAGAGAGCGTATAGCAGCAATGCCCGTTCGTTTTTGGGCGGGAGTTCCGAAAGTACCTGCCAAGAAGAAAGAGAGTATGGCAATTTATACGTTGTTCATTCAGCACGTTCTTAATTCATTGAAATCAACCGGAAAAGGTGCGATTGTAGTTCCTACTGGATTTGTAACCGCAAAATCAGGTGTAGAAAAGAAGATACTACAACATATTGTAGATGAACATATTGTTTATGGCTGTATTAGTATGCCGTCAAATGTATTTGCTAATACCGGCACGAATGTATCAGTATTATTTTTTGATAATTCAAGAAAAACAGATAAGGTTGTACTGATAGATGCTTCAAAACTGGGAGAAGAATATAAGGACGGTAATAATCAGAAACGCAGACTTCGTGATTTTGAAATTGATAAAATCGTAGATACTTTCCTTAATAAAGAAGCTGTTGATGATTTCTCTGTTGCAGTAACCTATGATGAAATCAAAGAAAAAAAGTATTCCCTTTCTGCCGGACAGTATTTTGATGTAAAAATCGAATATGTGGAATTATCGCAGGACGAATTTAATGCTCGTATGACAGCGTATGCAGACAAGTTGCAGGAATATTTCACAGAGGGCGATAAATTGAAAACAGAGATTATGGAACAGTTAAAGAAGGTGAAGTATGAGTAGTTTTCCAAAAGAGTTATGTATCCCAATTCGTTCTCCGCTTAACGAGATGGATACAGATAAACAGACATTCGGTTGTCGGCAAGCAAATCCAGATATTTGTGGTTACTGTTATATTGAAGGTATATGTGCTTTTGCGTCCAAAGACTCAATCTGTAAACATCCATCTGCTAAGTGGAAAAAAATATATTCAGAACTTAAGGAGGGTAATAAGTGAAGTATTACAAACTAAACGATTTGTGCACAGACATTGTTGACTGCCCTCATACAACGCCTGACTGGAAAAACGAAGGTATTCGAGTAGTTCGTAACTTTAATTTAAAGGATGGAAATCTTGATTTTGCAGATGGATATTTTGTTGATGAAGCAACATATTTGGAAAGAACTAAAAGAGCGATTCCTGAAGAAGGAGATATTATAATTTCAAGAGAAGCTCCAATGGGCGTGGTTGGTATTGTGCCTAAAGGATTAAAGTGTTGTTTAGGTCAAAGACTGGTTCTGCTAAAGGTTAATACTGGAAAATGTGCCCCGTATTATTTATTAAATACACTTATGTCAGATTTCGTTCAAACACAATTTAAGCGTGCAGATGCAACCGGTTCTATTGTAAGTAATTTATGTATTCCAGATTTAAAAGAGATAATTATACCTGTTATTGAGAGTGGACAAAAAGATGTTGCACGATTACTTGAGATAATTAACAAAAAGCAGCTTATAAATAATGCGATAAACGATAATTTATCGTATCAGTCGTTGATGGTCGCCTGACCGTTCATTAGCATAGGAAGCAGCCAGTCACGAAGATTGATTAACTGAGAAGTTTCGTTCATATTAGTATGAATAAGCTCAAAGGTTTGCAACACGGTTTGATTAAATTCATCTAATAGCATTTTGGGTGGAATCGGTACAGGCAAACTACTTAATGTATCTTGGCTTACATTTTGTAAAATAGAACCACCGGTTTGTGTAGCAGAACTCCCTTCTAATAATTTTAGATAAAATGTTAAATAGTATTGTAATTCCTTATCAGTCGGCGTGCAGCAAATAATAAAACCGCAAAAAATTGTATTCGTTGTTGGTTTGAATAATATTCTTGTTGCTCCCGGTATTCCACTGCGTGCAATAATGATACTATCATCGGTTACACAATATTTATCTCCTTTTTTGTGTGGAAGACTAATTATATCCAACTCATTTTCATCGAGCAAAATGGACGAAGAAGAAATATTTCTTACATTAATAATACGATAATCTTTATCTCCAATGATACCTTTATCGTAATTTATTCCATTTTGGAAAGAACATAACTCTCCTAGTGTTTTTACTTTCCAAGTGATGGGTATGTTACGTTTGAGTATATCATTTTGCAACATTTTACCGCCTGATGAGCAATATGGGTTTCCTACTTCATCTGGAAAGTCAAATTGAGTGAATAAATAGTGATAAATTGATAGTATTTGCTGCTCTAAATTATCGTTTAATATATAACCCATAACTCTTGTGGGTGGCGGGAGTTAAATTAGGGGACTACCGCCTCATAGTTGTTCTCTAAATTAAAATCAAGGAGAATTGACTATGAAACAGAACCTAATCACAGATGTTATTCAAGGAATGTTACCTTACCTGAATAACGTACAGACAGAAAGACTGCAAGAGGTATTGAAACATACACTTTTTGATTATGAGGTAACAAAGGCAGAAAAGGATAAGGAACTTTCAGAACAGAACCTAGTAGAGTCTTTCCTATCGGCAAAGCGAATTGAGGGCTGTTCTGAGAAAACCTTGAAATACTATAATGCAACGATACAGTCAATGCTTGATGGCATTGGAAAAGGTATTAAATATATTGTAACTGACGATATTCGTTATTATTTGACAGAGTATCAGACTAAGAAAAAATCCAGTAAAGTTACAATAGATAATATAAGACGAATACTTTCCGGTTTTTTTTCTTGGCTTGAGGACGAGGATTATATTTTGAAAAGTCCGGTCAGGCGAATACATAAGGTTAAGACAGGAACGAACATCAAGGAAACCTATTCAGATGAAGCACTTGAATTGATGAGGGATAATTGTACGGAACTCAGGGACTTGGCAATGATTGATATGCTTGCTTCAACGGGTATGCGTGTCGGAGAAATGGTGTTGCTAAATCGTGAAGATATAGATTTTAACGAAAGAGAATGTGTTGTTTTCGGCAAAGGCGATAAGGAACGAATAGTATATTTTGATGCAAGAACAAAAATACATTTGCAGAACTACTTAAACAGCCGAAAGGACAATAATCCAGCACTGTTTGTATCATTAAAATCTCCTTATGAGAGATTAAAAATCGGTGGTATTGAAGTGCGATTACGAAATTTTGGAAAACAATTAGGTCTTAGTAAGGTGCATCCACATAAATTTAGACGTACTCTTGCAACTATGGCAATAGATAAAGGAATGCCTATTGAACAGTTACAGCAGCTTTTGGGACATAGAAAAATAGATACGACTTTGCAGTATGCAATGGTTAAACAGAGTAATGTAAAATTAGCTCATAGAAGATATATAGGATAGGGTGAAGCAAATGATAATCAAAGAAAATATACTGAATAATGGCTGGCATATTATAAAGTTTAGTGATTGTATAAAACAACTTAATACTGGTTTGAATCCTAGAAAAAATTTTTCTTTGGGGAGTGGTAAGTTGAAATATATAACAGCGAAAAATTTAACTAAATTTGGTACGATTGATTTCTCAAAGTGTGATTTTATTGACGAAGAAGCAAAAAGAATTATTCATAAAAGGTCGGATATTAGAAGGGGCGATATTCTGTTTTCAAGCAGAGCACCCATTGGACATTGTCATTTGATAACAGAAGAACCAGATTTTTATGATATTGGCGAATCAATATTTTCGATAAGAGTAAATCAAGATGTTGTTTTGCCTGAATATTTATGCTTGTATTTAGCGAGTGATTATTTTGTTAAAGTGGCGTCGAAACATACAACTGGAAGTATTATAATGGAAATACGAATTAGCGATTTGATGAATACAGAAATTATTATTCCACCTCGAGAGATACAGAAGAAGATAGCTAAATGTTTGAATAAAATAGACCAAAAAATAGAATTGAATAAGATGGTAAACGATAATTTAGAGCAGCAAATAAAAACAATTTTTACATTTCAGTTTTTGCAAAATGCAAATACTGAATGGAAACAGCAATCATTAGCAGAACTTTCCGAAATGTATCAGCCGAAAACAATTAGTGGAAAAGATTTAATTGCAGACGGGAACTATTTTGTGTATGGAGCAAACGGAATTATTGGAAAATACAATCAATATAATCATTCCGAGTCTGAAATAGCTGTCGCTTGTAGAGGAGCAAGCTGCGGCTCTATTCAGATGACATTACCGTTTTCTTGGATTACTGGAAATGCAATGGTGGTAAAACCGCATTCTGATTTCCCGTATAGAGAATATCTTTATTATTATTTGCTTGCAAAAAATCCAAACTATTTATGTTCAGGTTCGGCACAACCACAACTTACAAGAGAAAACTTAACACTATATTCCTTAAAAGTACCTTCAACAACAGAATTGAATGCTTTTGAAAGTTATGCTGGAAAAGTAAGAAAGATAATTATCAAAAATCAGCAGGAAAATATCGAGCTTTCAACTTTACGTGATTGGTTGCTACCTATGCTGATGAACGGTCAAGCCACCATCAGCGATTGATGTGGTAAATTATCGTTTAGCATAAGGAGAAAAGAATTGAAATTATTTTTTGATGAATCTGGATATTCTGGCTGTATTATGCCAAACAAAAATGGACAATTGTTTAATGATGGACAACGACATTTTGTATTGGGAAGTGTTTTTGTTGCTGATAAAGAAGATGAAATAGAGATACTGAACAAGTATAGACAGTTTAAGAATCGTTTCGAATTTACAGGAGAAATAAAAGGTTCTGAGCTTATGACTCAGCGTAATAATGAAGCCCTAAAATATTTTATAACAAATGTGCTTGATGATAAGCATTTCTTTATTTGTAATTATGATAAGATATTTTACTTGGCAACATTGATTTCGGTATATATTTTTGGAGTGCCATTTCAACAGCAAGAAACATTAACTTTTTATATGATGGCAAGTGCTTTGGCGGGAGAAAAAGAAGAACTGTTTTTACATTATTGTTCCGCAGTATGTGAAAACACCGATAATTCTAAAAAAGAATTTTTGGAATATCTTATTTCCTTTCCTTATGAGAAACTGGATAGAAATGATTATAATTTGTATATAGCATTTGCTAAGCTTATGTTAGAAAATAAGGATTATGGAGAATTCACGTTGACTTACGAAGCGTATAGCTGCAAAAATACTGTAAATTTTGTGAATATGACGGCATTAGGAGAATTGCTTTTGAGCTTAAAACATCTACACGGAGTTGATATGAGCAAGACAGAAATATATCACGATAACTTAATGGGGTACGAAGAAGAATATAATCAGTCGTTTGAAGATAATAAAATACATATCAATTTTGTTGATAGCAAAGAAAATGAATTGGTTCAGTTAGCAGATAATATAAGCAGTATTTATCGTAAGTGTTTTGAAAAGTCGTTTGAAGCATTTAGATGCAATAAGCAATGGACAGATAATATTTGGTTTACTGAAAATTATTCGAGAATTATAAATGCTATTGGAATGGAACATATAAAGATGGATACCCAGATTTCAGATTATGTGTTACCTTTTGTAATTCGTGATATTTTTGGAAATGAATATGGACAATTTGAGAAAAACAAGGAAAAATTTTGGGGACTATTTTATTTCTACAAAGAAAAAATTATGGAAGATATAGATGCAATGAAAGTGGATTTACCACTTTGATTAAAATGAGAATGGTTATATTTCATATAAAGTATTGTGAAAATTTAGAAAGGACGGGCTATGGAAACAAAGCCAAGAATTTTATATTTACAAAAGATTTTATTGGAAAGAACCGATGAAGAAAATCCTCTTTCCACAACACAGTTAATCAATATATTGAATGATGAATATGGAATATCTGCACATAGAACGACGGTCACAAAAGATATTGCTGCACTTCAGGAGTTTGGAATGGACATTGTTACTATCCATTCTACTCAGAGCAAATACTTTGTAGCCAGTCGTAAGTTTGAATTGCCGGAATTGAAATTGCTGATAGATGCAGTAGAGTCATCGAAGTTTATTACAAAGAAGAAAAGCGAAACTCTGATTGAGAAGATACATACGATGACCAGTCCGGGGCAGGCGTCGAAGCTGAAGCGTAATAACTATGTGGTCAATCGAATTAAGCCGGACAATGAGCAGATATATTATATCATTGACGCTATAAACGATGCCATCAATGCAGGCAAGCAGATTTCTTTCCAGTATTATGATTATACCGGATTAAAGAAAAAGGTTCTGAAGAATAAGGGCGAGATTTATAAGCTCAGTCCGTATAAACTTCTCTGGTGTGGGGACTATTATTATGTTCTCGGATATTCAGAGAAGAAAAGCAAGGGTATCAATTTCAGGGTAGACCGTATTGCTTCCAAGCCGGAGATATTGGATAAAGATATTGTTCCTATGCCTGATGATTTTAATATTGAGAATTACACAAAGGAAGTTTTCTTTATGTTCTCAGGCGAGAAAGTTCTTGTGGATTTACGGTGTGATAACAGTCTGATGAAAACAATGGTTGACCGCTTCGGAGAAGATGTGACAACCCTTGCGTATGATATGAATTCTTTCAGGGTACAGACCGAAGTATCAGCCAGTCCGACTTTTTTCGGTTGGGTGTTTGGCTTTAATGGCAAGGTACAGATACTTGCACCGGAAAGTGTAAAAGAACAATACAGACAGATGATTTCACAAGCCGATGAGGGTATGCAGGAAAGGGAATAATTTGAAAATGAAATTCAAAGGAATATGTCGAAAATGATTCGTTGCTTAACTGCAGTGGGTAAGAACTATAATTTGACGCGGGACAATATGAAAATGATAAGAAGGGGTTAATTATGCGAGTCTTAATGCTTGGCAATAGTTATCATGTACGAGGGAGGAAGAAAATCGTTGGAGATGTTCTTTCCGTTCTGATGGAAAGTGGATTAATGTGAATGAACTCTTGCAGGTATTTAGCAGAGGTATCCCTTGACGGTGTCCGAAAGACAACCAGATATCAGGAGATAGAAGTGGAGTATTATGACTTCAACTGGAAAAACAGCGTCAAAAGCTGTCCGGATGGACGGCTCAGATCTGTCAGCATGAAATTGATCATTTGTCCGGAAAGATAATTTAACAAGAAATGTGATTTTATAGATTGGACGATACTTATATTGGTTTGCTTGATGCCACAAAGGATTAGAAACTTATCTTAAACATCTTAAATAGGAAAGGAAATTATGAACACTACAATTAATTATTACAACCTAAACGCAAAAAAATTCATAGAAAATACTCAGAATGCAGATATGCATCTGGCACAAGAGAAGTTTCTCCAACTATTGCCTGAGAGTGCGTCAATTCTTGATTTTGGTTGTGGCTCCGGTCGTGATACAAAGTACTTCCTTGAGAAGGGATACCAGGTAGCGGCAATCGATGGATCCGCAGAACTCTGTCGATTGGCAGGCAGTTTTACAGGGATTAAAGTAAAGGAAATGCTATTTCAGGAATTGGATGAAGTTGGGGTGTATGATGGCATCTGGGCATGTTCCTCTATTTTGCATTTGCCAAAGCCGGAACTTCTTCCCGTGATCCGAAAAATGTGTATTGCACTTAAAGATAACGGTGTGATTTACACGTCCTTCAAATATAGTAATTTTGAAGGGGAACGAAATGGTCGTTATTTTACCGATTTTACGGAAGATACATTTCGGGAATTTATCAAGGTGATACCGGAACTTACGGTAGAAGAACAGTGGATTACTTTGGATGTGCGTCCAGGAAGAGGAGAAGAAAAATGGCTCAATTTAATTTTGCGGAAAAATCAGAAATAGAGGAATGCCATATAGAACCAACAGATGTTATGACCGGAGACAGAAACAAAAGCAGATATTTGTTGTATCAGTTAAGGCTTAGCATGGCTCGTGCAAAGCAGATTGATATAATTGTGTCGTTTCTCATGGAATCAGGTGTAAGAATGCTGCTCTCAGACTTAAAAGCAGCTTTGCAGCGTGGTGTTCGGATTCGCATTCTTACTGGCAATTACTTAGGAATTACGCAGCCTTCAGCACTATATCTTCTTAAAAAGGAATTGGGCGATAAGGTAGAATTGCGTTTTTATAGTGATAAAGGGCGTTCTTTCCATCCTAAGTCATACATATTTCATTATGACAACATGAGTGAGATTTATATTGGTTCATCCAATATTTCCAGAAGTGCATTAACATCTGGAATTGAATGGAATTATCGTTTTAATAATAATCAGGATAGTCAAAATTTTAATTTGTTTTATGAAACGTTTGAGGATTTGTTTAAGAATCATTCGTATGTGATCAATGATGCAGAATTAAAAGCGTATTCGAAGAACTGGCATAAACCTGCAGTTGCAAAAGATCTTGCACGATATGACAAGGTTGATCCGGATACAAAGGTTGAACTGTTGTTCCAGCCAAGAGGGGCACAGATCGAAGCTCTTTGTGCACTGGAGAATAGCAGGGCAGAGGGTGCTGTGCGTGGTTTGGTTCATGCTGCAACAGGTGTGGGAAAAACGTATTTGGCTGCATTTGATTCTGCAAAGTATGAGAGAGTCTTGTTTGTTGCGCATAGAGAAGAAATCCTGAAGCAGGCAGCAGTATCTTTTAAGAATGTACGTCATTCAGATGATTATGGTTTTTTTGACGGAAAGCAAAAGGATACTGGAAAATCTGTAATTTTTGCTTCTGTAGCAACGCTTGGCAGAAGCGAATATTTGACAGAGGAGTACTTTGCTCCAGATTACTTTACCTATTTGGTGATTGATGAGTTTCATCATGCAGTTACGGATCAGTACCAGCGAATTGTGAATTATTTCAAACCACAGTTTATGCTGGGACTTACTGCCACTCCGGAAAGAATGGACGGGAAGTCTATTTATGAGATCTGTGACTATAATGTTCCATATGAGATCACATTGAAAGAAGCAATTAATAAAGGGGCATTAGTTCCATTCCATTATTATGGTATTTACGATGAAACAGACTATTCGACACTCAAATTGGTAAAAGGCAGATACAATGAGAATGATTTGAATGATAAATATATCGGTAATGTAAAACGATATGATTTGATTTATAAATATTATAAAAAATATCATTCCAAACGTGCTTTAGGGTTTTGTAGTTCAAGAATTCATGCTGAAGAAATGGCAAAGGAATTCTGCAGGAGAGGCATAAAAGCCGTTGCTGTGTACAGCAATGCAGATGGGGAATTTTCCAAAGAAAGAAATGCAGCAATCGAGCAATTAAAGAATCAGGAGATAAAGGTTATTTTCTCTGTAGATATGTTTAACGAAGGTGTGGATATTGCTTCTCTTGATATGGTTATGTTTTTGAGACCGACGGAATCACCTACTGTGTTTTTACAGCAGTTGGGCCGTGGCTTGCGTATCAGCAAAGGTAAAGAGTATGTCAACGTACTTGATTTTATAGGAAATTACGAAAAAGCCGGGCGTGCACCGTATTTATTAAACGGAGGAGCTTGTGTCGGAGAGAGAACCGCATATGACTACTCTGAAATTGAATATCCTGATGATTGTATTGTAGATTTTGATATGCGCTTGATTGATCTCTTTCGGGAAATGGACAGAAAATCATTATCGATCAAAGAGAGAATCAAACAAGAATATTATCGTGTAAAAGAACTACTCGATGGAAAAGTTCCGACACGAATGGAACTTTTTACGAATATGGATGATCATATATATGAATATTGTATGAAGCATTCCAAGGAAAATCCGTTCAAACGATATATGGAATTTTTATATGAAATTCATGAGCTATCGGATGAAGAACTTCAGGTTTATAATGGAATAGGAAAAGAATTTCTGCAGTTAATTGAAACAACAGATATGCAGAAAGTATATAAGATGCCTATTTTATACGGCTTTTATAACGATGGTAATGTAAGGATGGCTGTAACGGATGAAGAAGTGGTGGAAAGTTGGAAAAGATTTTTTAATCGGGGCACGAACTGGAAAGATTTTCCACAAGTAACTTCTTATGAAGAGTATCGAAAGATAACAGATAAACAGCATTTAAGTAAAGCCAAAAGTATGCCAATTAAGTTTTTAAAAGCTTCAGGTAAAGGATTTTTTATAGATAAGGACGGCTATGCACTGGGAATTCGAGATGAATTGGCAGATGTAATTAAAATTGATGCTTTTAAGAAGCAGATGAAAGATATTATCGAGTATCGTACGATGGAATATTATCGGATACGGTATGTAGAGACGTAATCATAAGTATTATTTACAGAAGAAGTAACAGAGCGGATTGCGAGGTGACGGATATGCTGAAAAATGTACTGATCGTGGTAGATGATATAGAAAAATCCATAGAGTTTTATAAGGACTTATTTGGACTGCAAGTAATTCTTAAGAATGAAGGAAATGTGATCTTATCGGAGGGACTTGTTTTGCAGGATGCGGATGTATGGGGTAAGACTTTGGATGAGACCTCGACGCCATTCAATAACAGGATGGAACTGTATTTTGAAGAATTCGATGTAGACGGATTGCTTGCAAAGTATGAATCAGGTAAGTGTTTCGTTCGATATGCTACTGAATTAACAGAACTTGCAGGCGGGCAAAAGCTTGTAAGATTGTATGATCCGAGTGGCAATCTTATTGAGGTTCGCACTCCGTTCAGGTGCAATTAAAGGAGAGATTATGCAGATTTTTGGAACAAAGAAGTGCAATGATACAAAGAAAGCAGAACGTTTCTTTAAAGAACGTGGGATCAAGTTTCAGTTTATTGATATGAAAGAAAAAGGGTGAGTGTCGTCCAGTGGACGACGTGCTACGAACCGACCGAGCCGGAAGGCGAGACTGAGTAAGGGTGAATTCAATTCTGTCGCCTAGGCAAATGGTAGACTGGAAAATATGATCAACTGGGAGGGCAAGGATAAGGATCTGCTTGCGCTCATTAAGTACATTGCAGAGGAAGATAAACTTGAGAAGGTGCTGGAAAACCCACAGGTGATTAAGACACCGGTGGTTCGTAATGGAAAACAATCCACTCTTGGATATCAGCACTTAAGGCATGGAATGAAAAATGGTTCTTAGATGAAAAGGCTAGTAAGGATTGTGATAACAAGAAGGACGGTATTCCAGACAGTATCAGTCCATAAATCAAGGGTTCAGAATGATTGGCAGTATCAATGACAAGTACGGTACGCAAGCCAGAGCCTACCGCACGGGAGAGCGTGTCAGTATTGAATATCTGAACGGTTATCTGACGAGAACAAAGCTCTGTTGGTGTAGATAGCCCAGATACAGAACGAACTTATCTAGATGCAAAAGGCATTGAGTGCCGAGAAAGACAGCGTGAAAATGAATAGATTTTTGGTAATGGCAGAGAGCTATAAGAAGCTGATGGAGCAGGGGAAGATTGAAAAAGAGATGCGCATATATGAGTTTTTAGCTACTTGCGACAGTGACGATTTGCACATAGTATAAAGTAACATTTAATTATTAGAGGGGGATATTATGGATACAAGGTTCAACCAGACAAAATTAAAGAAGCTCCAGATCTTCAATGGATCACAACTAAAGTATTTGGCATTTGCATCTATGCTAATAGATCATGTTAATAACGCTTTAATAACACCTTATTTAAATGGACAAGGTTTTCTATTATATTTGTCCAATCTATTTTCTATTTTGGGCAGAATTGCATTCCCTCTGTTTGTTTTTTTTCTTGTAGAGGGATTCTTCAAAACTAGCAACAGAATGAAATATCTGATTATGCTTTTAATTTTTGGTGTAATATCAGAAGTGCCTTTTGATTTGTTTACATCAAAAACTTGTTTCTCTCCATATTGGAACAATATAATGTTTACCTTAGCGCTATGCCTTGTTACAATTTGGATTATTGACATTCTTAAAGATAAAATCAGCAATAAATATCTTTGGTATGCGTTATCAATCCTGATTGTAGCATTTTTTGGGTTTCTATCTATAGAGCTAAGTCTTGATTATGATTATCACGCAATAGTCGTTGCCTATCTCTTTTATATATTCTATGATAAACCTCTCCTTGGTGCTGGCCTGGGATATATATCAATTATAAAAGAACTTTACTCATTTATAGGTTTTGGCATGACTCTAACCTATAACGGTGAAAGAGGCAAACAATATAAATGGTTAAACTATTTCTTTTATCCAGTACATATTCTAATCTTAGGGCTTTTACGTATATATTTAAACATTTAGTTTATACTAGACGGGATGCGCTGGCTGTTTGATGCAAAGACAGCGAAAGAGGTTCTTGAGGGAAGATAGAGCGAGAACGCAGTCAAGGGGAAGGATTATGAAAACTACAGATTCAAAATCATTAGGTTAAGCAATCCGAGAAAGAAGAAAAGAATTAAATTATACACAAGCATATTTGTCTGAATTCACAGGCCTTTCGATCACTTTTATTTCTGATGTGGAACGCGGAAAACCTACAGCAGAAATTGAAAAAACAATACGGCTTATTTATTCAAAACAAACGATTTCGCCGTACGGCATATTTATAAGACGAAATACCAAATGGATATTTGCTTATCCAAGCTCCATGTATCATTTACTGAAAGAGACTCTCCACGGAAGATCTCTTCACTCAAGAAAATAATATATCATCAGTGCATTGTATAGCTCCTGACTCTGGAATCTGTTCGCAAAACTCTTTCCTGTAAGCTGTTCTACTCTCTGTAATCTGTACTTTACAGTGTTCTTATGCGAAAACAGCTTATCAGCTGTCCTCTGCAGATTGCAGTCACACTCGAAATAGGCCCACATCGTCTCCATCAACTGCGTATGAGCTTTCTTCTCATACTGTATGATAGGATCAAGCACTTCATCCGCAAATCGCTGCATGGGCGCAGTATTTTCATACGACATCAGCATACGGTAAAATCCCATCTCATCATAGAAAATGATTTCATTTTTCCTGTTAATATGCTCCAATACGGAGTTTGTTTTAGAGGTTTCGTGAAAGCTCTTTTGTAATTTGGATATGCTTTCACATTTTTCACCTATGTTGAGAGTGTATTCAATTCCGTTCAGGTCATTTTGCAAAAACTCACCAAACTGTTCAAAAATTTTTATTATCTTCTTGCGATCATCTGTACAGTCTTTCATAAAGCCTATGATCCTGTCACCATAGCAAGAAATGATTGCAGGATAATCACATTCGGCAAAATATTCTTTTAGAGTCTGTGCAAAGTTTCTTATCTTGTCATTCGTAATCCCTTGATTCAGGTCATTGCATGTCTCTTCCGAACTTTTTATGCATAGATGTAACACGAAGACCTGTTCTAACATTCTCGGATCATTTCCCATTTGCCTGCATTTCTGCTCGATACTGGATGTATTGATGCAGTTTCCAAAAATAATCTCTGCAAGCAGGCTGTCCTCTATATCTTTTCTGTCATCCAGATATGATATAGCATGTCCTAGTTCCTCGAAAAAGTCTAAAAGTGGCACATTCCAAGGCATGGTAAAAAGCGGAAAATCATTATTTTCTGCTAAATCTATTACCTTTTCATCAATCTGTGTCACATAATTCTCGCCCATCAATAAAAGAGCACACGACATGTTAAGTTCAATTGCCTTTTTTATTGTTTGATACAGATCAAAATTTTTTCTCTGTGTTACCGGAGCACTTATTATTAAAAGTTCGTTTCCACGTACCCATTTCTCAAAATTAATATTCTCTGCCTTGTAAGACCAGCGTATGCCCTTTTCCATGCCACCTGATCCGGCTATTACATCTGCCTGCGACATTGTCGTAAGTGATAGAAGATCCTTGCACTGAAACATTGTTTTTTCACCTTTTATTTCAGCAGGTCAATAGCTTCTGTTACCTTTGCAGGAATTTTTTTAAACAAAAATTCACCGTGTCTGACAGAAGCAGTGATTCCTGCTCTCTCACAGATTGCTTCAAATTCTGATTTTGCATCAAGCACGATAAAGTTTGCAGGTTTATTTTTCTCGATTCCGTAGTGATCCGTAATATTCATGGTCACAGCTCCGTTCGTTGTCACAAGATCGAGAACATTCGTAATCTCTTCAGGTGACATCATTTGTGCCAGATGGATTCCATGATCGAGAATCATCATCATGTCTCCATTCCCAAGCGGATACCATGGATCAGACATGGAATCCTGTGCAAAACATACATTGATTCCGTTGTCGTAAAGTTCTTTTACTCTTGTGATTCCTCGTCTCTTCGGATAGGTATCCTGACGTCCTTCAAGATATACATTCTCAGTAGGACATGAGATGAAATTGATGCCTGATTTTTTGAAAAGCTTCATCATTCTGAATGCATAACTATTATCCGCTGAACCAAAGGAACATGTGTGGCTGGCTGTAGTTCTTGTGCCTATACCTTCCATAAGTGCCAATGCATTCAACAGCTCCAAAAAGCGGCTCTGCGTATCGTCTGTCTCATCACAATGTACATCAATAAGCTTATTATATTTGACGGCCAGTTCGATTGTCTTGTGGATCGATTTTTCACCGAACTCTCGAGCTAGCTCAAAATGAGGTATCGCACCAACACAGTCAGCCCCCATCTTAAGTCCTTCCTCCACAAGTTTGTCACCGTCCTTGTATGCGTACATTCCTTCCTGAGGAAATGCAACAATCTGCAGATCAAGGAGATCTTTTACTTCATCTCTTACTTCAAGTGCCGCCTTAAGACCTGTAAATGTCGGATCTGTCACATCAATATGTGTTCGGATAGCCTGAACACCATACAGCATCTCTTTTTTAATTCCACTGTAAATGCGCTCCTTCATCTGTTCAACAGTCATATTTCCTTTTGATTCACTCCAGCGCTGGATTCCTTCAAAAAGAGTTCCTGATCCGTTTTCCTCACCAAGGCTTGCTGTAAATACATAATCAAGATGCAAATGTGGATCTACATATGGTGGAACCACCAGTTGTCCATTTAAATCTACTTCTTCACATCCCACAGTTTTTTCCTGTGGTATATCTGCTGCGATTTTTTTGAAAATTCCATCTTCAACTAATATAGAAACAAGTTCTTTTTGACCTTTTAGCCTTACATTCTTAAATAATTTTGAACCCTTCATACCGTATTCCTCTTTTCTTATTAACAGTAATGATTTGAAATAACATCATTATTGTTATGTTGCTATTTGTTCTTTACGCACAAATCATAGCATCCGGTCAGAATACAGTCAATAAAATGCAAAATCAACGCTTTTATTTTATTCTTGCGTACAAAAAAAGTCAATTCACTTTGTGCGTTACACACAAAATAAACCGGACAGATGTAAAAGCATTATCTCCTGAAAAAACGATATCATAAATATTTTTGCGAGTTTCCTGTAAGGAGTACACTGACTCAAAATCTCTTGCAAGTATATCGCTGTAGCGATATACTTAATACATAAGGAGGAGCTGGTATGAAAAAAATATTATATCATGGATCAGAATTCTTAATTGAAAAACCAGAGTTCGGGAAGGTTGCCAGACACAATGATTACGGAAGAGGTTTTTATTGTACAGAAAATATAGAATTAGCAAGAGAGTGGGCATGTGCAAAGCAAAAAAATGGATATGTGAATATTTATGAATTGGAAATGGAAGGATTAAAAGTATTGAATCTGAATGATTCAAAATACCACATATTGAATTGGCTTGCTATTCTTGCAGATAATAGAACGTACTGGCAGAATGGAAGTATTGCAGAAGAGGCAAAAAAATACATAAAAGAGCATTTCCTGATAGATATTACTCCATATGATATTATTGTAGGATATCGTGCAGATGATTCATACTTTTCGTTTGCCCAGGATTTTGTTTCGGGAGTAATTTCGTTGGAAAAATTATCTGAGGCGATGTGGTTAGGTAAATTGGGCGAGCAGATTGTATTAAAAAGTCCGAAAGCTTTTGAGACGATTTATTTTCAGAATTATGAAAATGTAGATGCGGAAATATATTATATCAAGAGAGCGGAGCGCGAGCGTGAAGCAAGACGAGAATATAGAAGACGTAAAAAAGAAAGTGCAGATATTCATGAGTTATTCATGCTGGACATCATGAGGGAGGGTATGGAAAATGGTGATACACGCTTATTCAGATGATTATCTTACGTCAGCCCAACGAATATTGGGAGATATGTTGGATTTCGCGGTGAACACATATGATATGGATATTGATAAATTTTTTGAAATGTTTCTGGTTTCAACTGTGTCACGGCAATTTGAAATTGGAAATCCTACTTATGTAGCCGGAAAAACAGGGTGTGAGTTAGTCAAAGAAGTGATTCGGGATTCTGGGTTAGTAATGGAAGAGTACCCAGATGAGATGTATTTGGATAAATCGCCAGAATATTGGAGTGGCTGGGCATTGGCCTATTATCAGTGGTATCGAGGAAGAACATTTTCACGCATCTACAGGGCGGTATCAATGACGGAAATTCGAAATATGTATGAAGTATACCACGAGATGGATTTGGCACATTTCGTGGAGCGGTTGGATGAATTATGGAACCAACATTATCCGGAGACAAATCTGAAACGAATTCGTGATTTGGCGGGACTATCACAGCGAGAACTGGCAGAACTGTCAGGAGTATCTGTGCGGCAGATACAACTCTTTGAGCAAAGACAGAGAGATATCAATCAGACCAGAGCAATTGATGTGTTGCGATTGAGCAGGGCGCTTGGATGCAAGAATGAAGATTTGCTGGAACTATGAGGATCAGGCTAAAGCAAAGAATCGTCTAAAGACAGCGAGATATGGGAAAGACCTGTATCTCGCTGTTAAAATAGATGCTCCTGAGTTGGTGTTTTAGGAAATTGTCTTAAGGACTCTTTTTAGAATTGAAGTCAGAACAGGGGCAGTTATTGCAGTAAAGATCATTCCAGGAGCTGCGCTTACTACTAAAGGCTGCCAGGCAACACCCAAGATTGTTGCCAATACCAGTCTGGCTGCAAACGTTCCGGCAGGACCAGCAATAATGAGGGCCAGTGGGTCCTTTTTTAATACTGTTAAGATAAGACCGGCTACAATACGGTACACCATTGCGATAATGACATTGTATATAGTCTGAAGACCTAATATCATCCCAATAATGCTGGCAATGATGCCGATGGTAAGATAATGTAGAAATCCTCTGATTCTTCCGATGCTTATGGCTAATGGGGCTGATAATTGAAATTCAGTTCCTGGAATGGGTGATGGGATTTTAAATAAGCCCGAGATGAACAGCAGAACAACCCACATGCCGTCCATAGTCAGATTTTTGACGCTAAAAAAATGATTGGATAAAATTCTTTCTTTTGATTCTTCTGTAGTATTCATAGTTTTCCCATCCTTTTGTTTAAAATATTTCTGCCATTTCCCATTGAGAGAGATTAAAAGCAAAGCTATTGTATACAATAAGCAACTAATTGTCAACCATTAAATAAAAAAGGTTGACAATTAGTTGCGAGTAAGTATATACTTTGCCTAAAGTATGCAAGAAAAAAGGAGAATGCAATGGGAAAAGGGATATTTGTAACCGGTACAGGTACGGATGTTGGTAAAACATACGTTACAGGATTGATTATAAAAAAGATAAAAGAGAACGGGATGACTCCAGGCTATTTTAAAGCTGCTATGAGTGGAAATGAAAGAGAGGAAGATGGAACGCTGATTCCTGGTGACGCTTTGTGGGTTAAGAATGTATCAGGAATCTCCCAGTCAGTAGAGGAAATGTGCCCGTATGTCTATGAGCATGCTTATTCTCCGCATCTGGCTTCACGTCTGGAAGGAAATCATGTTGAGATGGCAGTTGTTTTGGATAATTATAGAAAAGTAAAAGAGAAATACGACTATATAACAGTTGAGGGAAGTGGCGGTATTTTATGTCCGATCTGTTTTGATGAGGCACGTATTGGGTTGACAGATATAATAGATGAGATGGAACTTGACTGCATTCTGGTTGCAGATGCAGGACTTGGAACAATCAATAGTGTTGTACTAACTTATGAATATATGAAAAACAGAAATATGAATATAAAAGGAATGATTTTTAATCATTATATAGCGGATAATATCATGCATGAAGATAATATACGCATGTGCGAATATATGACGGGGCTTCCAACTCTGGCGAAAGTTTCCATGGGAGACGTGGACTTGAATATTGATATAGCAGAATTAATTTCATTATACAGATAACAATATAACGGAATGAGGAAAGCAAAAATAAGAATAATTTTAGGAGATAAACTTATGATCTGGTATCCATATGTACAGATGAAGAAAATGAAGACACCATATAAAATTGTAGATGCAGAAGGAGTTTATTTGTATACGCAGGATAATAAAATGATAGATTCCGTATCTTCCTGGTGGTGTATGATACATGGCTATAAAAATAAAGAAATTAACGAAGCAATGAAGAATCAGATTGATCAATTCAGTCATGTCATGCTGGGTGGGCTTACTCATGAACCAGTCTTGAAATTATCAGAAAAACTAAAAGATTTTCTCCCGGGAGATCTTGATTACTGTTTTTTTTCAGATTCGGGTTCGGTTGCTGTAGAGGTTGCCTTGAAAATGGCATTGCAATTTAATATTAATCGTGGCAGCGGAAGAAAAAAACTCCTTTCGCTTACCAACTCGTATCATGGAGATACATTTATGTGTATGAAGGCCGGAGATGATGAGGATTATCATTTTATATTATCAGAAGATGATAAGAAGGATGTAATTCACATTCCAACGGAAATGGATGCATTGGAAAAAGTATTTCGGACACACGGAAATGAATTTTATGCATTTATTGTAGAGCCACTTCTTCAGGGAGCCGGCGGGATGAAAATGTATAGTATTGATTTCCTGAGAAGGGCAAGAGAACTTTGCAATGAATATGATGTTGTTTTTATATTTGATGAAGTTGCAACTGGTTTCGGACGTACTGGAAATCGTTTTGTGTCTGATCTTGTACTTCCGGATATTATCGTGCTTGGAAAAGCATTGACTGCCGGGTATATAGGACATGCGGTGACAGTAGCAAATCATAAAATATATAATGGATTCTATTCTGATAAGGATACAGATGCACTTATGCATGGTCCTACATTTATGGGAAATCCGGTCGCATGCAGTGCAGCATTAAAATCTATAGAAATATTTGAGCGTGAAAACTATATGGAAAAAATCAAGCATATAGAGGATATGGTTAGAAATCTGGTCTCCGGATTCACTCATCCGCTTATCAAAGAAATCAGATATATGGGTGGTTGTCTTTGTTTCCAGGTACATGACCCATCATGTCTTATCGGATTTCAGGAGTATGCATATCAACGAGGAGTATTTTCAAGACCATTTCTCGATATTATGTATGCCATGTTTCCGTATATCATACAGGATAATGAGATCAGGCAGATTGTTGATGTCATGAAAGACTGGTTCACTGAACAGAAAGGAATTTAATCTATGAGTGCGGAGGAATTGTACAGTATTAAGATGCGTGCAAGCAAAAAGGAAAACGGTACGGATGTACACATATCCGGAGCAGAGAAAATCGTTGAGGCACCGGATGTTGATATATTTGCCAATGCGCTGATAGAGAGAGGAATGCATCATTCCAAGGGTGAAGCAGATGCGTTGAACTTGAAGATAAATAAAGTCTGCAAGGAGAACATTATTTATCTTGATGCACTTTCAGTAGAGACAATTGAGGTCGAAACATGGGAAAAAGGGCAGGAAGAGATAAAAAAATATTTAAAAGAAACTGGAATAGACAATCCGCAAGATGTCATGCAATTCTTAGATGAAACTTATGCCATGAGAGGAGCTATGCTTCTTGATGTTGACAGGCTCATTCGTTTAGAACCGGATAAAAAACGTGGGATTCGTGCTACCAATATGGATCAGGAGAGAATGAAAGGGGACAGAATCGGAAACGAGAAGAATCATTATGAAGAAGCAATTGTACTTGCGACAAAAGTGGCAAATTGTCCTGGTATTATTGGTGAGATATGTATTTCAGATGATCCCGAGTACGTGACCGGTTATGTGAGCTCAAAAGAAATCGGTTATAGAAGAATCACGAAGATGAAGAGAATGGGGAGCGAAAAAGGAGGAAGAATATTTCTGTTTCGAGGAACAGATGCAGAAGAACAAAAAGCAATTGATTTTCTTCAGAATCAGCATGTGATCGTCAGAAATGTACCCAAAAAGATTTGCAAAAAATCAGATATGAAAAGACCACAGAAGTGGGATAAAATTGATAAAGCACTGGTATCTTTAAAAGAAAACCATCTTTTTCGCACAATGAAGACAATAGAATCGGCACAGAGTTCACATGTAACTATAGATGGAAAAGATTATGTATTAATGGCATCCAATAACTACCTGGATATTGCCAGTCATCCTTCCATAAAATCAGCAGTCGTAGAATCGACAGCTATGTATGGATTTGGCTCCGGTGGCTCCAGACTTACAACCGGAAATACAGTGATACATAATGCACTGGAGAATAAGATTGCTTCCTACAAGGAAACAGAAGCAGCGATCGTGTTTAACACAGGATATGTTGCAAATGTAGCAACAATATCCGCAATGGTGAAAAAAGGAGATACTGTTTTTAGTGATGAATTAAATCATGCAAGTATTATTGATGGATGCCGTCTTTCAAAAGCCAAAATTGTAACATATGCTCATAATGATATGGATGATCTGCGAAAAAAAATACAGGAGAATCCATGTGAGACAGGCATTGTTGTCAGTGATGCAGTTTTTTCTATGGATGGAGATATATTAAAGCTTCCGGAATTTCTTGATATCTGTGAAGAGAATCAATTGTTTTCCATGGTAGATGAAGCACATTCCACAGGAGTGATCGGCAAAACCGGTCATGGAATCCGGGAATACTGGCAGGAAAAAAGACAGGTAGATATTTTAATGGGAACATTTAGTAAGTCGATAGGTGGCGAAGGTGGTTATGTGGCCGGAGAGACAAGACTGATAAACTATCTGAGAAATGTGGCAAGAGGATTCATATTTTCTACTTCACTTTCGCCAGTAACCATGGCTGCGAATCTGGCTGGAATCGAAGTTCTTGAAAAGGAAATCTCAAGAGTAACAAAATTGCAGTACAATGTAAAATATTTTTGTACACAACTCGGGAAATATGGTATCAATGTAAAATCTGAAACTGCCATAATTCCTGTTATTATTGGTGATGAGGAAAATGCACTGACAGTTTCCAACTATCTTCATGAGAATGGATATTTTATATCAGCGATACGTTATCCAACTGTTGCTAAAGGAGCAGCAAGGCTTAGAGTCGCGCTTATGTCCAGCCATACAGAAGCAGAACTGAAAAAGTGTGCAGAATTAATAGGAAAAGCCTTATTGATGAAGTAAAAATATGTTAACACTTTAGGAGTGAATAATCATCCAAAGACAGCGAGATATGGAAAAGACCTGTATCTCGCTGTCTTTTTATTAAGAAATTCTTAGTTTTCATCTGCAACAGTTTTTCTATTTGAAGACTCTAGTGTATATAACCTATAATAAAGATAATGTGAAACTATTCATAGACTTCATGAACCAATACAGGTGATTCATAAAAATGGTTATAAGAATCTTCAAATGAAAAAGATGATTCGAGAGGAGGGAACGAATGAAGGATAAAGAAAATTCAAGGGAAATACAATTCAAAGAGGAATTGGTTCGCAAGGCGAAGAATGGAGATACGAAAGCATTTTCCCTGTTATATGCTGGCGTTTGCAAGGAAATGTATAAATTCGCATTATATATGATGAAGCATACAGAAGATGCAGAAGACGCGGTAAGTGAGACCGTTATATCTGCATTTGAAAATATTGCGAAGCTCAAGAATGAGAGTAGTTTTAAAAGCTGGATTTTTACAATTTTAGGAAATCAATGCAGAAAAATGTTGGGAAAGCGTGGAAATCATGTGTCAGAGGAAGAGACACCAGAGGCTGGACATGAACCGGACTATGAGCAGCATTTTGATGTGAAGGAAGCATTTGCAAGGCTTGAGGAAGAAGAGCGTATGATACTTTCGTATTCTGTGTTCGCTGGATATGGAAGTGAAGAAATCGCGCAGATACTTGAGATGAATGCTGCAACGGTTCGATCAAAGAAAAGCAGGGCACTTGGGAAGATGCGTAAGATGTTGGAAGCAGGATGATCTTATAAGAGATGGGGTTGAAAAAAGAATAGAAGAAGGAGGCGGAAAAGATGGAAGAAAATAGAGAAAAGAACAACAAGAAGATTGAGGATGAAAAGCGTTTAGAGCAGGATTTGAGACAGATGGCAGATGATGTGATTCTTCCGGACTCACTGGAACCGGAGGCAATTCAGAAAATGCTTCAGGCAAGACAGGAAGAAAAGCAGCAGGGATCAAAAACGAAAAAGAACAAAAAGAACTGGAAACGTATCGTTCCGATCGCAGCAGCGGCATGTGTTTGTGTGATAGTTGGAGCGACAGTTGGAATCAAGCAGATCAACAAAGGAAACAACAAAACATTAGATGCAGCGACTATCGCATCAGCAGCAGATCAGACAGAGACAACCCAGACACTTACAACAGCGAAAGATTATAAAGAAATTGAAAAATGTATCAAAGAATATAATAAGCAGATGGCACGGGATAACAACAGTATGGCTATCGGACTGTATGAAAGTGCGTCTTCGGCAGACGCAGCAACAGCAGAAAGCAGTAATGTTAGTGACACAGGGGGTTATTCGGATACGAATGTCCGTGAGAACGGCGTGGGGGAAGCCGATATTGTCAAAACCGATGGAAAAAATATTTATACACTGTGTCGGAGTGTTGTGACGATTACAGCTATTGATAATGGGTCAATGGAAAAGCTGGCCTCGATCGAACAGGATGCAGAACGCTATGTAGAAGATATTTATGTACAGGATGATAAATTAGTTCTGTTTGGAACATTAGGAAGACAGGTGGGAAATTCAGAGGATTCAGAAGCTTATAATGGATATTATGAGAACAATACGTATGTCCAGGTATATGACATCAGTGACCCGTCAAATCCGAAAGAGATTGGTAACATGGAACAGAGCGGAGGATATAATACATCCCGGATTGTGGATGGATATGTCTATGTGCTTAGTCAGTTCCATCCTTATGAAGACAATGTTACAGCAAGAGATCTGTGGTATATTCCGGAAGTGCAGGGGAAATCTATCGAAGCAGAAAATATTTATATGCCACAGGAAGCAGAAGGAAATGAATATACGATCATTACAGCATTTTCATTAGATGATCCGTCAGAAAAAACAGACAGTAAGGCAGTCTTTGGTTATTCAGATGTGTGCTATGTAAGCGAAAATAATATTTATATTACAAGTAATTATTATGAAGATTCAGATGTGAGCAGAACGCTGATCCGCAAGATTTCTTATACAGACGGAAAGCTTGCTGGTGTTGCGCAGACGAAGATCAAGGGAATGCTGAACGATTCTTTCAGCATTGACGAGTATGAAGGAAACCTTAGATTAGTTACAACAATTGATGAAATTTATTCGAATGATGATATTATGCCGTTGAATGAGACCGCAGATGAGACGGCTGATAAGAACGGAACAACGGATAAATCAGATGCAAGTAAGGTGACTGAGAAGGCTGTGGCAGAAAATGTAAAGGATGCGGTACCTGGTACAAATTCACTTTATGTGCTGAATGACAAACTGGAGATCATTGGCTCCATTCACAATCTGGCAAAAGATGAAACAATCTATTCCGCAAGATTTATGGGAGATACAGGATATTTCGTTACTTATCGGCAGGTGGATCCATTGTTCTCGGTAGACCTTTCAGACCCGGAGAATCCGAAGATTCTTGGAGAGCTTAAGATTCCTGGATTTTCCGAATATCTGCATCCATATGGAGACGGAAAACTGCTTGGCATAGGGATGGATGTAAGTGAAGATGGATTTACAACAGAAGGTGTGAAACTTTCGATGTTTAATGTTACAGATCCATCCAATGTAACAGAGGAAAATAAGTATACGATTGAAGAAAGCTATGGCACAGATGTAGGATACAATTATAAAGGTGTATTTGTAGATGTTCAGAAGAATCTGTTCGGGTTTGTTACCTATCATGATGGAGTGACTTATCAGTTGTATACGTATGATGAGGCAGAAGGATTCAAAGAAGTCATGAGCAGACAGCTGAGCGGATATGAAGGTAGCAGAGGACTGTATATTGGTGACGTATTCTATCTTGTAAGCGGAAATATGATAGAATCGTATTCTATGAATGGATTCGAGAAGATGGATGATATTGTTCTGTAAACAATTTGTAACTGTTCAGAGCTAACCTCCAAAATACTACGCATTTTGGAGGTTAGCGTATCCGCCAAATAAAATTTCAAAAACAGTCTAAAAAATGCAAGTATTTTATACCTTTTTTTGAAATTTTGCTTGGCTCTGAACAGTTACAATATTTTGGATTGACAGTTTGTAAGACGAAAATTATACTAATAGGAGATGAAATTTGTTTGAAATTGTAGTTTTGTAATAAGAGAAAAGGGGTTAGAAATCATGAGTTCCAGAAATAAAGGAATTTGCTTTATTATATTATCGGCATTTTCATTTGCGTTAATGGGTGCCTGTGTCAGGCTTGCGGGAGATGTGCCGTCCATACAGAAAAGCTTTTTCCGAAATTTGGTTGCATTTTTTGTTGCACTTATAATGATCGTGCGAAGTGGTGACGGATTTGAAATCAAGAAGGGAAACTTAGGTTATATGGTTTTACGTGCAACATTTGGCACGCTGGGAATCCTTTGTAATTTTTATGCGGTGGATCATCTGGTACTTTCAGATGCATCTATGCTGAACAAAATGTCTCCGTTTTTTGTTATTTTATTTTCGTTTCTTCTGTTGAAAGAGAAATTAAAACCGGCGCAGGCAATTGCAATTTTTGTTGCATTTATCGGAAGCCTGTTTATTATTAAGCCAACCTTTACAAATATGGAACTCTTTCCGTCAGTGATCGGTCTATGCGGAGGGATCGGTGCCGGTATTGCGTATGCAATGGTAAGGATTCTTGGTCAGAGAGGTCAGAAAGGAAGCTCTGTTGTTCTGTTTTTCTCAGGGTTTTCCTGCATCGTGACACTTCCGTATCTGCTGTTTAACTATCATCCGATGACAGGAACGCAGATGCTGGCACTGCTTGGTGCCGGGCTTGCGGCAGCAGGAGGACAATTTGGAATTACCGCAGCATATTATCATGCACCTGCGAAAGAGATATCGATCTATGATTATTCACAGATTATTTTCTCTACGATTCTCGGATACTTTCTTTTCGGACAGGTTCCGGACAAGTACAGTGTGCTGGGATATGTGATCATTCTCGCGATGGCGGCATGGATGTTCTTCTATAATAAAAGACCGGAAGAAAAAGAATAGAAACTGTTTGAAGCCAAATATATTTCAGATGAAAAGGATTATAAAATCATGGATTTTGCAAGACTTGAGAAAAATATTATAGATGTAATAAAGGAAGAACAGGCGAAGCTGGGCTACCGTAAGGAGAAGATTCGTCTGTATTATCCGCTGAGTTCTCTGAATCATTTCTTTCAGTTAGATGTGGATGAGACAGGAATGCAGGAAAAATTGAGCCGGTTTTCTGAGTATGAAGAAGGGAAGCTTGGAAGTGTTGAAGTGACAAATAAGGGGGAGCGGTTCTGTTTTCATATTCCGGAGGAAGGTGCAGAATATGTACACAATAATATGAAAGAGAATGAATTCATCAAAGACTTGATCGGGTTGATCTCTCATCATGGCTGCAAGATGGAAGATATCTTTGAACTGTTCCGTCAGCATTCGGCTCAGATTACGATCGAAGAGATGCACAGCGATGAATTTGATTATATGATCTGCTTTGAAAATGATCCGGAGGATACTTACCGGTATTGCTTTAAAGATGAAGGATGCCATATCATTTACCATAGATTCCTGCCGGAAGATTATGAAGAATTTGGATTTGGAAAATAACTGTCAGGTCAGACAAAAAGGAGAAAAAAGTGAAGCTTACAATACTTGGAACAGGAAATGCAACCGTCACGGAGTGTTATAACACATGTTTTGTTATCAGTGATGACGACCGTCATTTTATGGTAGACGGTGGTGGCGGAAATACGATTCTTCATCAGTTAAAAGCAGCAGGACTTAACTGGATGGATATGAGAGATATTTTTGTGACACACAAGCATATCGACCATCTTCTTGGAATTATCTGGATGATGCGTATGATTCTTCAGAATATGAACAGAGGAAAATACGAAGGAGAAGCTACAATTTACGGACACGAAGAAGTGATCCGTATCCTGAAAGAGATGGCAGGCGAAGTTCTTTCGGCGAAGGAGATGAAATATATAGATGATCGTCTTCACATGGTCGTAGTAGAAGATGGAGAAGAACGTGAGATTATTGGAAAGAAAATAACATTTTTCGATATTCACTCTACAAAGGCAAAACAGTTTGGATTTTGTATGCAGTTAGATGAGGATGAGAAACTGACCTGTTGCGGAGATGAGCCGTACAATGAACTGGAGCAGAAATATGCTGAGAACAGTACATGGCTCTTGCATGAGGCATTCTGTCTCTACGGACAGGCAGATGAATTCAAGCCATATGAGAAGCATCACTCCACAGTAAAAGATGCATGTGAGATGGCAGCAGACCTGAATGTGGAGAATCTGATTTTGTATCATACAGAAGATAAGAATATTGAACACAGACAGGAGTTGTATCTGGAAGAAGGCAAAGCTTATTATGACGGAAATCTGTTTGTGCCGGATGATCTGGATGTGATAGAACTATAAGAAATTTAATCCCACAGCAAGTTTGTTATATGCTATACTTTGTTTATGATCAGGTTGAATTGATAAATTCAGGGAGAGGTGAAAGAGAATGCTTGAGTTAGTAACAGGAGGCAGCGGAAGCGGAAAATCAGCTTATGCGGAAAGCCGGATCTGTGAATATAACAGGCAGGCTCCGAAGCCTCTCTTTTATATTGCAACCATGTTCCCTTATGGAGAAGAGACAGAAAAGAAGATTGAGAGACATCGGATGCTTCGTAAAGGGAAAGGATTTGAGACATTAGAGTGGTATACAGGACTTAAGCTACATTTGGAAGAGGGATCATTACAAGGCTCAGATGTGCTTCTCGAATGTATGTCGAATCTCGTGGCAAATGAAATGTATATGGAATCCGGTGCAGGATGTCATGCGGATCAAGCCATTCTGGAAGGGATCCGAGAATTGAATCAACAGTGTTCGAATCTGGTGATTGTGACAAATGAAGTGTTTTCCGAATCGGTTCCGGATTCGCCGGAGATGAAAGAATACAAAAGGATTCTTGGCAGGATCAACTGTGAAATTGTAGCGATGGCAGATCAGGTGACAGAAGTTATTTATGGAATTGCACAGCAGAAAAAGGAAACGGATACGATGGTCAATAGAACAGAAAAACCGGGCGTGGACAGTAACAAATCAGGAGAGTTTGTGATGTGTCAGAAAGAAAATAGAGCTCATATAATTATAGGCGGTGCATTCCAAGGAAAAGCACAGTATGCAACGAAAATTTATCCGGGACTTGAGCTGACAGACGGATTCAATTGTCCGCTGGATGAGATTGAAAATTGTGTGGCAATCAATAAATTCCATTCATTTACAAGACGCTGGCTTTTGGAAGGAAGAACAAAGGAAGCGTTGCTGACAACGCTAGAGAAGAATGAAAATCTACAATTACTAATTAGTGACGAAATCGGATATGGCCTTGTGCCCGTTGATGATTTTGAAAGAGAATATAGGGAATTTCACGGGCGTGTCATGACAGAACTTGCAGAACAGGCAGATTGTGTAGAACGTGTTGTGTGTGGGATTCCGCAGAGAATAAAGTGAAAGGAAATTAGGGATGCTTTCAGAGATAGAACAGGTACTTCCTTCTGAAATAGAGAAGAGAAGTTTTGAGATTATAACAGAAGAATTAAAAGAGATGGGAAAGATTCTCTGTCCGGAGACAGAACTGATCGTGAAACGCTGTATTCACACAAGCGCTGATTTTGAGTATGCGGACAGTCTTGTTTTTACAGAAGGTGTTGTGGAGAAAGCAAAGGATGCTATCCGCAGAGGTGTGCCGATTATCACAGATACACAGATGGGAAAAGCAGGAATTAATAAGAAACGTCTGGCAGAGTATGGCAGTGAAGTGCTTTGTTTTATGTCGGATGAAGATGTGGCAGAGATGGCGAAAAAGAATGGCACAACAAGAGCGGTGGCAAGTATGGATAAGGCAGCTGCACTGGGAAGAGAGGCTATCTTTGCAGTTGGAAATGCACCGACAGCTTTGGTACGGCTTTATGAGTTGATCAAAGAAGGAAAGATTAATCCGGAATTAATCATTGCAGTTCCGGTAGGGTTTGTAAATGTCGTGCAGTCAAAGGAACTGATCTTAAGTCTGGAAGATACACCGTCGATCGTGGCACGGGGAAGAAAAGGTGGAAGTAATATTGCCGCATGTATTTGCAATGCTTTATTATATCAGATGTAAAACAGATGCAAAAAAACTTTGTTAGAACTTGTTAGAAAGATAGAATAGTGGTATTATAAGACTGTTTGATTAGAAAAAAGAATAGAGAGGGAACAAAACGTGACCTATAAAGAAGCAAGGGTATATTTGGACGAGATGTCGAAATACGGAAGTGTACTTGGCTTAGATACGATTCGAGGTCTGTTGCGTGAGCTTGGGAATCCACAGGATGACTTAAAGTTTATACACATTGCAGGAACGAATGGCAAGGGATCTGTGCTTGCATACACTTCAACAATATTAAGTGAGGCAGGATACAGAACCGGGCGCTATGTCTCACCGACAGTAATCTCTTATCTGGAGCGGATTCAGATTGACGGAACATGGATTCCGGAAGATGAATTTGCAGAATTGACAGAGAATGTAAAAGAAGCTATTGCCCGGATGGAGGCGGCCGGAGAGGAATCTCCGACAGTCTTTGAAGCAGAAACGGCAATAGCTTTTCTGTATTTTAAGAAGAAAAAATGTGATCTGGTCGTACTGGAGTCCGGTCTGGGAGGAATTCTGGATGCGACGAACATCATCGGAGCACCGGTGTGTGCAGCATTTGCAACGATCAGTGTGGATCATCTTGGTGTGATCGGAGATTCGTTGGAAGAGATTGCGCAGAACAAGGCTGGAATCATTAAGCCGGGATGTGCAGTAGTATCTGCAAAGCAGAAAGAAAATGTCCGGGAGATTCTGAAAAAAACTGCAGAAGAAAAAGGCTGTCCTTTCACAGAAGCACAGCCTGAACAGATGATGATTTTTGAAGATTCCTACCACGGAATTACATTTTCTTATAAAGAATATGAAAAGATGCATAGTCCGCTTGCAGGCCAGTGCCAGAGAGAGAATCTTGCAACAGTGCTCGAAGTTATCCGCTGTCTGAACAGACAGGGGTATCGGATTACAGAAGCACAGGTGCGAGAGGGGCTTTCAAAGACGAGATGGACAGGACGGTTTACCTGCCTGTCAGAGTCCCCGTTATTTTTCGTAGACGGAGCGCATAATGAAGACGCAGCATTAAAGCTGAAAGTGACGGTAGAACGTTATTTTTCGAATTATAAGAAAATCTTTATCATGGGAGTCTTTAAAGATAAAGAATATGAGAAAATCACATCTATTCTTTGCCCGTTGGCAGAAAGTATATATACTGTTAGTCTTCCAAATAAGGAGAGGACGCTTCCGGCAGAAAAGCTGGCAGAAGTAGTGAAGAAACATTGTCAGAAAGTGAAAGCTGAACAGACCATCGAAACAGCTGTTGAGGATGCAAGTAAAGAGGCAATGACCCAAGGCAAGGATATTGCGCAGAAAACTGTGATTCTTGCATGCGGATCCCTGTCTTATCTTGGAGAGGTTCAGCGGATCGTGTTGAATAACCGGCAGTGAGATATAGGAGAGAAATATAAAATGATAGATCATGAAAAAGTAGAACAGGCAGTCCGTCTTTTGTTGGAAGGAATCGGTGAAGATGTGAACCGCGAAGGTCTTATAGATACACCTGACAGGATCGCCAGAATGTATGAAGAGATATATGGTGGAATGGAAGAAGATGCGGGAGTTCATCTTATGAAGACATTTACGGTAGAAAGCAGTGAGATGGTGATAGAGAAAGATATTACATTCTATTCAACCTGTGAGCATCATTTACTGCCTTTTTATGGAAAAGCCCATATTGCCTATATTCCGGATGGTAAGGTGGTAGGACTGAGTAAGCTGGCGCGTACGGTAGAAGTATTTGCAAGAAGACTTCAGCTCCAGGAGCAGCTGACAGGACAGATTGCAGACGCATTGATGGAGTATATGCAGCCGAAGGGAGCTCTCGTTATGGTGGAAGCAGAGCATATGTGTATGACAATGCGCGGAATCAAGAAACCAGGAAGCCAAACAGTCACGTTGGCACGGAGAGGTGTGTTTGAGACAGACCCGACATTAGAAGAAAGATTCTTCCGTATGCTTGGAAGATAAAGAATACGTAAAGGAAAAGAAGTGAACAGACTTGAAACAGGAAAATATGTATCGGTTAAATGAAGTGGTCCATCACTGGATCTATCAGGATTATTATGGAAGAATCAAGCGGTTAGAGAAGGAGCGTATCTTTTGCTGTCATCAGATGACACATCTTCTGGATGTAGCAAGGATCGCATATATTAAAAATCTGGAAGAGAACCTTGGGTTTGAGAAAGATGTGATCTATACGGCAGCAGTACTTCATGACATTGGAAAATCATTTCAATATAAATGGACAATTCCACATGAAGTAGCAGGTGAAAAGATTGCAAAAGAGATTTTAACAACATTACCTGAAGATGCACAGTTTACAGAAGAGGAACAGCAACAGATTCTTCGGGCTATCCGTGGTCATCGCAGAAAACATGAGGGAATGGAACCAATTGAAGAATTGTTTTATGACAGTGACAAACGCTCGCGTATGTGCCATTCCTGCCCGGCACAGAAACAGTGTAACTGGACGGAAGAAGAGAAGAATATGGAGATAGAGATATGAGAATTGGCGGAAAAGAATTTGACCTGAAGAAAAATACCTATATCATGGGAATTCTGAATGTAACACCGGATTCCTTTTCTGACGGAGGAAGATACGACGGATTGGATCGTGCAATCGAACATGCGAAGCAGATGATTCAGGAAGGTGTGGACATCATTGATGTCGGTGGAGAATCAACTCGTCCGGGACATGTACAGATTACAGAAGAGGAAGAAATTGCGCGTGTTGTTCCGGTAATCCGAAAACTCAAAGAAGAATTTGATATTCCGGTATCGATTGATACTTATAAAAGTGCAGTTGCAGCAGCGGCAATTGAAGCAGGCGCGGATCTTGTGAATGATATCTGGGGATTAAAATACGATTCTAAGATGGCAGGATTGATAGCAAAAACAGGAGTAGCGTGTTGTCTGATGCATAATCGTGAGAATACAGATTATCAGAATTTCCTTGCAGACTTTATGGATGACATGAAAGAATGTGTGAAGATTGCGAAGGACGCGGGGATTGCAGATGATAGGATCATTCTTGATCCAGGCGTTGGATTTGGCAAGACATACGAGATGAATCTCGAAATTATTGATAAACTTGAAATTATGAAAGAACTTGGATATCCGGTACTTCTTGGAACTTCAAGAAAATCAGTGATCGGTCTGACACTGGATCTTCCGGTAGAAGAACGTGAAGAGGGAACGATGGTTACAACAGTTTACGGAGTGCAGAAGGGTTGTGCATTTGTCCGTGTTCATGATGTGGAGAAGAATAAGAGAGCAATCCGTATGACAAGAGCATTAATGAGAGAACATGAGGTATAGAGGATAGATGCAGAAGAAGTTCGATGAAATCAGAATTGAAGATCTGGAAGTGTTTGCAAATCATGGTGTGTTTCCGGAGGAAAATACGTTAGGACAGAAGTTTGTTGTCTCAGCAGTGCTTTTTACAGATACCAGGATGGCGGGAAAAACAGATGATCTGACAGCGTCCATCCACTACGGAGAAGTTAGTGCATTTATTACTGAATTTTTACAGAAAAATACCTATCAGTTATTAGAACGTGCAGCGGAAGAACTGGCTGAAGCGTTGCTTTTTGAGTGGGACAGAATAGAAAAAATATCTATAGAGATCAAGAAACCATGGGCGCCTGTAAGACTTCCGTTAAAAACAGTCAGCGTGAAGATAGAGCGTGGCTGGCACACAGCATACATTGCGTTAGGATCTAACATTGGGGACAGTAAGATGTATCTGGATAATGCAGTAAAGGCATTGAATGAACTTCCGACAAGTAAAGTTGAGGTCGTATCTGAATATCTTGTGACACCTCCCTATGGAGTGACAGATCAGCCGGATTTCCTGAATGGCTGTCTGAAACTTCGCACGCTGCTTTATCCATATGAGCTTTTAACTGAATTGAACAGAATTGAGAAAGAAGCAGGAAGAGAGCGAATCATTCACTGGGGTCCGAGAACATTAGATCTGGATATTATTTTTTATGACGATCTTGTTCTTGAAGAGGCGGATCTGTGTATTCCACATGTAGAGATGCACAAGAGAAAATTCGTGCTGGAACCGTTGGGAGAGATCGCTCCGTATAAGCGCCATCCGATAAGTGGAAAAAGCGTTTGCGAGATGCTTGTTGAACTGAATGAAAAAGAGAATTAATCGAATTATTAAAAAGGCTTATTACCAGTTATCATAAAAGGTGATAAGCCTTTTGGATGTAAAGTGTGAAGAAATATGTTACAATGACCGAGGTTATGAAAAGGAACTAGAGGGAAAGGAGAGGGCGAAATGTTAGAAAAAATATTTAAGCTTTCTGAAAACAAAACAGATGTAAAAACGGAAATTCTTGCCGGAATTACGACATTCATGACTATGGCGTATATCCTGGCAGTGAATCCAAGTATCCTGTCAGCGGCAGGAATGGATTCAGGTGCAGTATTTACTGCAACAGCATTGGCTGCATTCATCGGAACATTGCTGATGGCAGTACTTGCAAACTATCCGTTTGCATTAGCACCTGGAATGGGACTGAATGCATACTTTGCATATACCGTTGTTATCGGTATGGGATATAGTTGGGAGTATGCATTGACCGCTGTATTTGCAGAAGGTATTATCTTTATCCTGCTGTCAGTAACAAATGTACGTGAGGCAATCTTCAATGCGATTCCGAAGAATCTGAAATCTGCAGTTAGTGTAGGAATTGGATTATTTATCGCATTTGTAGGTCTCCAGAATGCACATATCGTTATGGGCGGCGCAACATTGGTTGAACTGTTCTCATTGGATGGTTATAATAAACTCAATGGTGTAAATGCAACAATGAACGATGTTGGAATCACAGTTCTGCTTGCTATTATTGGTATTCTGATTACAGGATGGCTTGTAGTTAAGAATGTAAAGGGAAATATCCTTTGGGGAATCCTAATCACATGGGCAATCGGTATTGTATGCCAGTTTGCCGGAATTTATGTTCCGAATGCAGAAGTTGGATGCTTCAGCCTGCTTCCGGATTTCAGTCACGGATTATCTATTCCAAGTATTGCACCGATTTTCTGTAAACTTCAGTTTAAGGGAATCTTTACTTTGGACTTTGTTGTAATCCTTTGTGCGTTCTTATTTGTCGATCTGTTTGATACGATCGGAACACTTGTAGGAGTTTCTTCAAAGGCAGGAATGCTTGACGAAGAGGGAAAACTTCCAAAGATCAAAGGAGCGCTTCTTGCAGATGCACTTGCAACAACAGCGGGAGCTGTTCTTGGAACATCAACAACTACAACATTCGTAGAGAGTGCTTCAGGAGTATCTGAGGGAGGAAGAACAGGTCTTACAGCAGTGACAACAGCAATCCTGTTTGGTCTTGCATTGTTCCTGTCACCGATTTTCCTTGCAATCCCATCATTTGCCACAGCACCGGCATTGATCATTGTAGGACTTTACATGCTGACGAATATTACAAACATTGATTTCGATGATCTGTCAGAAGCAATTCCTTGTTATGTATGTATCATTGCAATGCCATTCTTCTATAGTATTTCAGAAGGAATCTCAATGGGAATCATCACATATGTGGTTCTGAATCTGTTAACAGGAAAAGCAAAAGAGAAGAAACTAAGTCTTCTGATGTATATTTTAGCAATTCTGTTTGTTTTGAAATATGCATTCCTGTAAATGGGATTGAATGACGTCAGAAAGATATCAAAAAAATAGAAAAAATCAAGAGCTGGACAGAAGTATATTGAAAACTTCTGTTCAGCTCTTTGTGGTTGAAAAATGTCTGAGCAACTCTTTTAGAGAAGCTGCTCAAATGTATCGTAGAAGGTTGGATAGGATACATCTACACATTTGCTGTCAAGGATTTTAGTGTTTCCTTCAGCAACAAGTGCAGCAATACTGAATGCCATTGCAATTCTGTGGTCTAACAAAGTATGAATAGAAGCACCATGAAGAGGTCTTCCGCCATTGATGATCATTCCGTCTTCAGTAGGTGTTACATCACAGCCCATTGCTTTCAGATTATCTGTTACAGTCTCAATACGATCTGTTTCCTTGACTTTCAGTTCAGCAGCATCTTTGATTATAGTAGTACCTTCCGCCATGGCTGCCATAACTGCAATAACCGGAATCTCATCGATCAAAGTTGGGATGATGTCTCCTTCGATTGTAGTTCCATGCAGTCTACTTGTGCGGACAAGAACATCTGCAATTCTTTCCCCACCTTCTGTACGTTCGTTAAGGAGGGTGATATCACCACCCATATCTTCACATACTCTCAAGATTCCTGCGCGTGTCGGGTTGATTCCTACATTTTCTACAAGAATTTCAGAATCAGGGACGATCAGTCCGGCAGCAATGAAATAAGCAGCGGAAGAGATGTCTCCCGGAACTGTGATTTCCTGTCCGTAAAGTTCTTCACAAGGACGGATGATAGCGGTTGCTTTGGAAGAACCAATCTCAAAAGTAGAGCGGATATCTGCACCGAATTCTTTCAGCATTAATTCTGTATGGTTTCTGGAAAGACTCGGTTCTGTGACAGAGGTTTCTCCATCTGCGTAAAGACCGGCGAGCAGCAGGCAGGATTTCACCTGCGCACTGGCAACCGGTGAATCATAATGGATTCCATGAAGCTGCGCAGGGGTAATATAAAGCGGGGCACATCCATTGCGGAGAATACTGGAAATATGTGCGCCCATCTGTGTCAATGGTTCAATGATTCTTTTCATTGGGCGGGAGTTCAGTGATTCATCTCCGGACAATTTAGAGTCAAACGGCTGTCCGGCGAGAATACCGGAAATCAGTCTCGTTGTTGTTCCGCTGTTTCCCACATCAAGGATCTTCTCCGGAGCACTCAGTCCATGCAATCCCTTTCCGTGTACGATAACGGAAGAATAATCGCTCTCAACTTCAATCTCAATACCAAGCTCTCTGAAACAACGGATAGTTGCGAGACAGTCGGCACCAGAGAGAAAGTTGTGGATCTGCGTCGTTCCGTTTGCAATCGAGCCGAACATAATGCAGCGGTGGGAGATGGATTTGTCTCCCGGTATTGTAACTTTTCCTTTTAATCCTGTAATATTACATAATTCCATAATCTTATTCCTCATTTCTGCTATCAGACTTCATAGATGACATAGCGGTATTTCTGCAAAAGTACAGAAGCTCTGTTTGCAGAATCTTCATCATAAAATTCAATACGAAGAACTCCTTCCTCGAATTCACGGTTGTGGATGATTCCGATGTTCTTGATACTGATATTATTACTTGCAAGAATTGTGGCAATCGTAGCAATTCCACCTGTTTCATCGATGATATCACAATAAAGTGCAAACTGCTTTTTGATCGGTCCTGCAGATCCGTTCGGCATGGAGTTCCTGTAATCTTTGGAATTCTCAAACAGAGCGTACAGGGCAGGTTCATTTCCTTCATCCACAAGATCCTTTGCATGTGAAAGAGCTTCAATATATTCACCTAAGATCTGGGAGATGTTCTCACTGTTTTTCAGACAGATCTGCTGCCACATGACCGGGGAGGAAGAAGCAATTCTCGTAATATCTTTAAATCCTCCTGCGGCCAACGCTTTCATCATCCCTTCCTTCGAATCCGTATCATGTACAAAATTCACAAGTGTAGATGCAATAATATGCGGCAGGTGGCTGATCGTTCCGGTAATATGATCGTGCTCGTGGTAATCCAGAATAACAGGAAGAGCTTTTAAAGATGAAACAAAGTCTTTGTAAGCATCCACTTTTTCTTCCGCTACTTTAGCAGAAGGAGTCAGGATATAGTATGCATTTTCAATCAAATGAGCTTTGGAATTCATAAATCCGCTCTTCTCAGAACCAGCCATCGGATGTCCGCCAATGAAATTCGCTTCCATTCCCAGACGAATTACCTCTTCATGGATGGAAGTCTTCACGCTTCCGACATCTGTGAGAATACAGTTTTCATCCAGGAGATCTTTCAGCTGGGAAAGATAGGCGGCATTGTAAGTGACCGGTGCGCAGAGGAAAATATAGTTACATCCCCTGAAATTGTCATCAATGGATGAACAGGAAGTATGAATAGTGCCTTCCTGGATTGCCAGTGCAAGGGATTCTTTATTTTTATCGAATGCGATGATGTCGTAATCCGGATAATACTGGCGGATTGCCTTCGCAATAGAGCCGCCGATAAGTCCAAGTCCGATAAATCCAATTTTTTTAGCATTCATAGTTGTAAAATCCTTTCTGTTGTTGTGCAAAACATATCTTACTGTTCAGAAATCTTAAATCAGTAAGAAACATATATTCGTATTTTAACACTTTGCTCTGTAAAAGTAAATTGGTAATATTGCGTTACTGGTCGCACATTGTGTGAACAGCAACACAATATTGCTTCTATATATAAGCGGAGTGTTTTCAAAGAATAGATTTATGATAGAAAGTTAAAATTGTATAAAATGTAAAAAATAGTTGTAATTAATCAGAATATTTAGTACAATATACCCATGGTATGTATATCGACGACAAAAAACGATGTGCATAATAGCTACATAACAAGGAGGCAGCAGTATGAAGGTTTACAGAACAGACGAAATCAGAAATGTGGTATTACTTGGTCATGGTGGAAGCGGAAAGACAAGTCTTGCAGAGGCGATGCTCTACGTATCAGGTGCAACGAATCGTATGGGAAAGATTTCCGAATCCAATACGGTGAGCGATTTTGATAAAGAGGAGCAGAAACGTGGATTTTCAATCAGCACAAGTCTGGTACCGATCGAGTGGGAGAAAGCGAAGATCAATATTCTTGACACACCGGGATATTTTGATTTTGTCGGAGAAGTAGAAGAGGCAGTCAGTGCAGCAGATGCAGCGGTTATCGTAGTATCTGGTAAGGCAGGAGTACAGGTTGGAACGGAAAAAGCATGGGAGCTTTGTGACAAATATAATCTGCCGAGAATGATCTATGTGACAGAGATGGATGTGGATGATGCAAGTTTCCGTCAGGTAGTAGCAGATCTGACAGAGAGATATGGAAAGAAAATCGCACCACATTTCCAGCCAATCCGTGAGAATGAGAAGCTTGTAGGATATATTAATATTATTAAGAATGCCGGAAGAAGATATACAGGCATTGGACAGAGAGAAGAGTGCGAGATTCCGGATTATTGTATGCCGAACCTTGAGATTTTGAGAGATTCTCTTATGGAAGCTGTAGCAGAGACAAGTGAAGAATTTATGGAGCGCTATTTTAATGGTGAGGAATTCTCTATAGAAGAGATCCGTGCAGCCATGAGAACAGAAGTAATGGATGGGGATATCGTACCGGTTGCGATGGGATCCAATATCCAGGCACAGGGAGTAGCCAACCTGCTTTCAGATATTGTTCGTTTCTTCCCGAGTCCGGATAAGAGAACCTGTGCAGGAATCAACCGCAGAACAAACGAGATTTTTGAAGCAAATTATGATTTCGCAAAAGCAAAATCAGCGTATGTATTTAAGACAATGGTAGATCCATTTATTGGAAAATACTCTTTCGTAAAGGTATGCTCCGGAGTACTTAAAGGAGATGATGTACTTTATAATGCAGACACAGACGCAGAAGAGAAACCAGGTAAACTTTATACCATGTGCGGAAGTAAGCCAAGCGAAGTGACAGAGCTTTTCGCAGGTGATATCGGAGCAATCGGTAAACTGACAAATACAAGAACAGGAGATACTCTTTCTGTAAAGGGAACACCGGTATCTTATGCAAAGACAGATTATTCTGTACCATATACATATATGAAGTATCGCGTAAAGAATAAAGGCGATGAAGATAAGGTATCACAGGCTCTTGCAAGAATGACAGCAGAAGATGTTACATTGAAAGCTGTGAATGACAGTGAGAACAGACAGTCTCTTCTTTATGGAATGGGTGAGCAGCACCTTGAGATTGTAGCAAGTAAACTGGCGGCAAGATATAAAGTAGAGATCACACTGGAGACACCAAAAGTTGCATTCCGTGAGACAATCCGTAAGAATTCTGACGTTGATTCCAAGTATAAGAAACAGAGCGGCGGACATGGACAGTACGGACATGTTAAGATGAAATTCGAACCATCAGGAGATCTCGAAACTCCATTTGTATTCGAAGAATGTGTTGTTGGAGGAGCAGTTCCGAAGAACTACTTCCCGGCAGTAGAGAAAGGTCTGCAGGAATCTGTAGTGAAAGGACCTCTTGCCGGATATCCGGTAGTTGGTGTGAAAGCTACTTTATATGACGGATCCTATCATCCGGTAGACTCTTCAGAGATGGCATTTAAGACAGCTACGATCCAGGCATTCAAGAAAGGATTCCTGGAGGCATCTCCGGTACTTCTTGAACCAATCGCATCCCTGAAAGTTACAGTTCCGGATGATTACACAGGAGATATCATGGGAGACCTGAACAAACGCAGAGGACGTGTGCTTGGCATGACACCGGTAGCCGGAGGAAAGCAGGTTATTGAAGCAGATATTCCAATGACAGGACTGTTTGGCTATTGCACAACACTTCGCTCCATGACAGGTGGAAGAGGATCTTACGAATATACATTTGCAAGATATGAGCAGGCTCCATCTGATGTACAGGAGAAAGAAATTGCTGCAAGAGCAGAAGAAGCATAATTAAAGATTCAGGCAATACAAAGAGTGTGTTATCCGGCTGATAAAAAGGAGTGGATAGCACGCTCTTATTGCTTGTTTTAGAAAAAACAGTAACATTATATTTCACAAAAAAAATCACAAGTTTGCGAATATGGTTGTACTTTCAAAACAAAGGTGCTATAATTCATCTACCTGTCTGCATTAGACAGGTATGTTGTTGTTTATGAAATCCTGTGAACAGTGACATAAAGTGACTGTGTAGAGCAGTTATAAGATTATTATAATAATATGAGGGATAAGAAAATGAGGATTATTATTATCGGTGACGGAAAGGTTGGTTACAAGCTTGCCAAGCAACTTTCCGCCGAGAAATATGACATTATAATGATTGACAGTAATGAAAATAAGTTGAGATTTGCTATGGATCGTCTGGATATTGCCTGCGTGACGGGAGATGGCGCAGACGCAGAAGTACTTAAACAGGCAGATGTGGCGCATGCCGACCTGGTGATTGCTTGTACATCAGCAGATGAATGCAATATGTTAAGCTGTCTGATCGCCAGAAAATTAGGTGCAAGACATACGATTGCCCGTGTGCGTAATCCGATTTATTATCGTCAGATCGGACTTCTGAAAGAAGATCTGCATCTTAGTATGGCTGTAAACCCGGAACTTATCGTGGCAGATGAGATTAGCAGACTTCTGCTCTTCCCGGATGCGAGTCAGGTGGAGACTTTTGTGAAGGGACGTGTAGAATTGATTGAATTACCGGTTGCGAAGGGAAGCAGCCTGGCAGGGTTAAGCCTTGCGGAAATGTATAACCGGTTCCAGATCCGTCTGCTTGTCTGTGCAGTGGAACATGGAGATGAAGTTTGCATTCCAGATGGAGAATACAGGATGCGTGCAGGAGACCGTCTGCATATTGCGGCATCTCATAAAGATTTAGAGGCATTTTTTAAAGCAAATGGAAAGCGTAAGGACAAAATCAAAAAAGTCATTATTTGCGGAGCCGGAAGAGTTGGTTACTATCTTGCACTTCAGCTTAGCACACTTGGTATGCAGATAAAGATCATAGAACAGAATCGCCAAAGATGTGAAGAACTTTGCGAATTACTTCCAAAAGCAACCATTATTAATGGAGATGCAACAGATCACGATCTTCTTGTAGAAGAAGGGATTGATGAAGCGGATGCATTTGTTGCCCTGACAGGGATGGATGAAGAGAACATTATACTTTCTCTTTTTGCAAAGAGTCAGAATGTGAACAAAATTGTTACGAAAGTCAATGAAGACAGACGCGCACGTATGGTAGAAGACTTTGGAATTGATAGTATTGTTTCTGTTAAAACAGCTACAGCAGACGCAATCATGAGTTATGTCAGAGCGCGTAAAAACTCTCAGGGAAGTGCGAATGTTGAGACAATGTATCAATTGGTTGATGACAAAGTTGAAGCACTGGAATTTATTGTTAAGGCTGAGACAAATTATACAGGAATTCCATTGAAGAATCTCTCGTTGAAACCGAATAATCTGATTGCATGTATTGCAAGAAAACGTCAGATCATTCTTCCGAGCGGAGATGATTGTATTCAGGTAGGAGATAATGTGATCATTATCACGATGGAAAAACAGATTGAAGATATTAAAGATATTTTAATGTAGGTGCAGCGCGATGAATAAGAAGATGATAGTATATATTTTGGGAAAAATGATGGGAGTCGAAGGATTACTTCTGCTGATCCCAGCGTTGGTTTCCCTGATATATCATGAAAAAAGCGTAATTTCTTTTCTGATTGTAGCAGCAATCCTGCTCGTAATTTATATGGTGTTCGGAAGGAAGCTTCCGGCTTCAAAGCAGATTTACGGGAAAGAAGGTTTTGTTATTGTTGGGCTTGCATGGATTTTATGGTCCGCATTCGGAGCGCTTCCGTTTGTGATTTCGGGAAGTATTCCATATTATATTGATGCACTTTTTGAGACAATTTCCGGTTTCACTACAACCGGATCTACAATCCTGGCAGATATCGAGGCTCTGCCAATGGGAATTTCCTTCTGGCGAAGCTTTACACACTGGATCGGTGGTATGGGGGTACTTGTATTTGTTATGATGATCACATCTCTGGATGATGAGAATGCAATGCCGCTCATGCGTGCGGAAGTACCGGGACCGGAGGCGGATAAGCTTGTCCCAAAGGCAAGACATACCGCAAGACTTTTATATGGAATGTATTTTGTTCTGACAGCAGCAGAAGTGGTTTTTCTGCTTTTTGGCGGAATGAACCTGTATGATGCACTTTTACATGCATTCAGTACTGCCGGAACGGGAGGATTTTCTAATAGAGCTGCAAGCGTCAGCTTCTACGACAGTGCATATATTGATGGTGTGATCACAGTATTTATGATTTTGTTTGGAATTAACTTTAACTTGTACTTTTTCATATTGCTCAAAGACTGGAAATCCATTCTGAAAAATGAAGAGCTGTGGGCATATCTTGGAATAGTAGGTGTGTCAATCGCTATAATCACAGGAAATATCCTCAAGATTTATGGAACGGTTGCACATGCATTCCGCTATGCATCTTTCCAGGTCGGTTCGATCATTACGACAACCGGATTTGCAACCGCAGATTATGACCAGTGGCCGGAACTCTCGAAATCAATATTATTGGCACTTATGTTTGTGGGAGCCTGTGCAGGATCCACCGGAGGAGGTATTAAAGTAAGCCGTTTATTGATTATCGTGAAATCAATCCGCAGAGAAGTGCGTAAGATGTTACATCCGAATGCAGTTACGATCATTAAAGTCAATGGTAAAAAGATTGGACAGGATACATTGAAGAATGTAAATCTCTATCTGACGTGTTACATTATAATTATGATTGTATCAATTTTACTTGTCTCTATTGATAATTTTGATTTTGCGACAACATTTAGTGGAGTACTTACTACGATGAGCAATGTAGGACCTGGAATTTCAAAGGTAGGACCTGTGATGAATTTCCACCCATTCTCAGCATTATCCAAGCTGGTATTCTGCTTTGATATGCTGATTGGAAGATTAGAGATCTTCCCATACCTGCTTCTTCTTTCTCCGGAACTTTGGAGAAGAAGATTCTAGACGATTTTTTGTTAATTATGTGCGGAAAATCTGAATGAAACAGATTTTTTCGCACATTTTATTTTTATATGATAAAATGGTAACTGTTCAGAGCTAAGCAAAATTTCAAAAAACAGGTGTAAAATGCGTAGCATTTTGGAGGTTGGCTCTGAACAGTTACGTAAAATGAAAGAAAGGAAGAGGTGAGATGAACAAATTTAAAATGAAAGTGACAGCTGTCATAGGAGTGATTCTGTTGATTGGAATCTATTACTATGTGACACTCCCGGCAATCAATATTCATGCCTCAGAATTCTGGATGTATCTTGTGGTGTTGGTCATTCTGGCAGCTGTGGTATTTATCAGAAAGAAAAATTTAAACCGTTACGACTGGAAAGAGTCAAAGGGATTAAAGGTGATCCTTGGAATCCTTGCGGTGCTTGTGATCGCATATGTGGCAGGATCAGTTTTGTCTTCTCCAATTGTGAATGCGAAGAAGTATCAGGAACTTTTGACGGTGAAGAATGGAGAATTTACGAAAGATATCGAAGAATTATCTTTTGATCAGATTCCATTGCTGGATAAGGATTCAGCAGAGCTTCTCGGTGACAGGAAGATGGGAAGTATGGTAGATATGGTATCCCAGTTCGAGGTAGATGAACTGTATTCCCAGATCAACTATCAGGATCAGCCGGTGAGAGTTTCTCCTTTGAAATATGCCAGCGTGATCAAATGGTTTACGAACATGAGAGAAGGAATCCCAGCCTATATCAAGATTGATATGGCAACACAGAATACGGAACTCGTAAAACTGAGTGAAGGGATGAAGTACACGACAAGTGATCATTTTAACAGAAATATTTACCGTCATTTGAGATTTAACTATCCGACCTATATTTTTAATGATCTGAGTTTTGAAATTGATGAAGACGGGGTTCCGTACTGGATTTGCCCGGTGAAGAAGTACAATATCGGATTATTCGGTGGAACAACAATCGGAAGAGTTGTACTTTGCAATGCGATCACAGGAGAAACGAAGGATTATGCAGTTGAGGATGTCCCACAGTGGGTTGACAGAGTATATTCCGCAGATCTGTTAGTTGAGCTTTATAATTATCACGGAACATTGAAACATGGTTTCTTTAATAGTGTATTGGGGCAGAAAGACTGCCTGAATACAACTGACGGATACAATTATCTTGCAATCGATGACGATGTATGGGTATACACAGGTGTTACCTCGATTACCGGAGACCAGTCGAATGTAGGGTTTGTTCTGATGAATCAGAGAACAATGGAGACAAAGTTCTATGAGATTGAAGGAGCAACAGAGAGTTCAGCGATGTCTTCCGCAGAAGGGCAGGTACAGAATCTGCACTATACGGCAACATTCCCACTGCTTTTAAATATTTCCGGTGAACCGACCTATTTCATTGCACTGAAGGATGATGCCGGTCTGGTGAAGAAGTATGCGATGGTAAATGTGCAGAAATATCAGATTGTTGCAATTGGAGATACGGTCAGTGAATGCGAGGAGTCTTACACTAATCTGATGTATAAGAACGGGATCAAGACAGAAACTGAGGATACAAGATCCGTAGAGACACTGACAGCTAAGATCACAAAGATCGCCCAGGGCGTTATAGACGGTGATTCTCATTATTATGTCATGCTTGAAGGTTCGGATGAGATCTTTGATGTATCTGTTGTAGATTTTATTGATATTATCCGGTTTAATGTCGGAGATGAAGTCACAGTTGAGTATAAGAAGGGGGAGCAGGTGGATACAGTTCTTTCCCTGAATGGAAAAGCGAGTGAACAGATCAGCACAAAAGCTGCGAAAGAAGAGCAGGCAGAAGATACGGCAGGGGATTCTGCACAGACAGAATAAGAGAAAGAAGCGAAAAAAAGAAGTACAACCGGAGAACGGAAGTACTTCTTTTTTAATTCTTAAAATTATTGTAACTGTTCAGACCCAGAAGGGCGAATCCTGTGTTACACTACGCTGTAAATACTTACAGAACTGTGCATTCAAGTGTGTCAACATCTGCAATCTCAGCTTTATCTGCGCTGACGCTGAGGTAGAAGTCAATCTTGGCATCTTCGGAAATCTTATTTAATTTCTCGATGAATGTCGGAAGACTTTCTAATGTGATATTAGCCTGCTTTAAGATACTGTCAATGAAAACAGCCTCGATATCGTGATTGCCAGCAGCCATACCATAGAGGAAACCTACGAATTCTTCTAAGGTAAGGATGTCAGGATAATCAGCCATCTTGATGACACGGATATTGAAATCTACAGAATAAGTGTCTTTGCTGCTCCTTTTAATAAATACGACATTACCGGAAGAAGTCTTAACCTTCTCGTTTGCAAGATCGATCATCTGCTGTGTTTTTCCGCTGCCTCTTGGGCCTGTGATTAAATTTACCATGGCGAATCTCTCCTTTATGTAAGTGTGTATAATGTTTGAGATTTTCTCACCTCTCAAATATTTATAAATTCATTATACACTAAAGATATGTGAGTAACAACTAAAAAAGTGTTAAAATTTGAAAAAGTTTTATGCGGAATTACCATAAGAAATGAGCAGCAAGATGCCACCAAGGTAATGAGAAAAGTTCTCAAAAACTGTATTGAAAATCATTTTCATTTATGATAACATAATACTTGAATGAAAACAATTCTCAAAATAAAGCTAAGGAGAACGATATGCCGACGGAAGTATTATCCTACTATCTAAAAAATAAAGACCGGAAGGTGAGGCTTGGGTTTCAGGTTATATTACAGTGTGCGCCTTTTCTGAAAGGGCTTAAAGTATCTGGCCTGATTTCAATGGAAAATGAATCATATTCTGAATTGGAAGAAATGTTTTCCGGGATGGAGATCAATTTTTATAAATTATCCTGCTCAGAGGGGAAATGCCTTGTCCTTTTCTATCGCCCCAAAGAGCTGGAAGAATATATGAACCAGCCAAAACTCCGCGAACTGATCGGACAATACGGATATAAGGAAAGCAATATCGAGGAAATGCTGGCACATCTGTCAGAACGTATCTGCGAGTGTACTGCACAAGGAATTGGATTTCCACATGAGATTGGAGCTTTTCTCGGATATCCGACGGCAGATGTGCAGAGCTTTATTGAAAAAGAAGGCAGAGATTTTATTATGACAGGATACTGGAAAGTATATAGTAATCCTGAAAAAGCGAGAATGATTTTTCATGAATATGACCGTGCAAAGGTTTGTGCGGTGAATGAGTATCTGGATGGAAAAAACATCCGTGAAATTGCATTGAATCAAAGAAAGTGGAGGAATTTATAAAATGAGTATATCAGTTGTATATTGGAGTGGAACCGGTAATACACAGGCAATGGCAGAGGCGGTTGCCGAAGGAATCAAAGCGGCAGGTCAGGAAGCAGAACTTCTGGAAGTAGGGGATGCAGATGCAAAAACAGTGGCAGAAGAAGCTGCATTTGCACTTGGATGCCCGGCAATGGGGGCAGAGGTGCTTGAAGAATCTGAGATGGAACCATTTGTAGAAGAACTGGAATCTTATGTGTCAGGGAAGAAGATCCTTCTGTTCGGTTCTTATGGATGGGGAGACGGAGAATGGATGAGAGACTGGGCAGACCGCATGAAAAACGCTGGGGCACAGTTGATCCGTGAAGAAGGAATCATCGCAAATGAGGCTCCGGAGGATGATGTACTTGAAGAACTTAAGGCAGCAGGAAAAGAGCTGGCAGAATAATCTTATTGTTAATGTTTATTAATAAATATTAGTATTCTTAATTGAAAAAATGTTTGAAACGTATTGCATTTCTTATAACATAGTGCTATTCTTAATTTTATCGTGTTAAAGCACGAAAGAGAAAACTTGCTGTCATTCACATCTGACGTGAATGACAGCAATACTCAGGAGAGTCTCTTTAAAAAGAGCGCCGAAGGTGTAAGCGGTCATGGATGCAGTTACATGCCGCGAGTCTCTCAGGCAAAAGGATGGAGGAATAAAGAAATGTTTGCACAAATCGACAAAATCATCACTGCAATCGACAATGCTGTGTGGGGGCTTCCGTTGATCTGCCTCATCATGGCAACAGGTATCTTTCTAACAGCCAGACTTGGTCTTGTACAGATCAGGCATCTTGGCAAAGCTTTCAAATTCATGTTTAAAGATGAAGAAGACGGTAGCGGAGAAGTGACCAGCTTTGGGGCACTTTGTACAGCTCTGTCAGCAACGATCGGAACCGGTAATATCACAGGTGTTGCAACAGCAATCGCACTTGGTGGTCCGGGAGCGTTGTTCTGGATGGTTATCGCGGCATTCTTTGGAATGGCGACAAAATACGCAGAAGGTCTTCTGGCAATCAAATATCGTACAATCGACGAAGACGGGCATGTACTCGGCGGACCATTCTATTATATTGAAAATGGAATGGGTAAGAAGTGGACATGGCTTGCGAAGATTTTCGCATTCTTCGGAGCCGGAGTTGGTCTCTTCGGAATCGGTACATTTACACAGGTGAATAGTATTGCATCCGCAGTTAAGAACTTCTTTGATCCGGATATGGCACATACAGTTTCCCTGTTTGGAGGAAATTATTCTTGGGCAACTGTAGTCGCAGGAGTAATTCTGACATTATGCGTAGGTCTTGTAGTTCTTGGAGGAATCCAGAGAATTGCTAAAGTATCAGAAGTTATCGTACCATTTATGGCAGTTCTTTATGTAGGACTTGCAGTAATCATCATTATTACAAATATCACAGCTGTTCCGGCAGCACTGGCTTCTATCGTGAAATCTGCATTTACAGGAAGTGCACTTGCAGGAGGAGCGGTTGGATCCGTGTTCGTAGCAATGCAGAAAGGTGTTGCAAGAGGAATCTTCTCAAACGAGTCCGGACTTGGTAGTGCACCGATCGCAGCAGCTGCAGCAAGAACAAAAGAACCGGTCCGTCAGGGACTTGTGTCTATGACAGGAACATTTATTGATACAATCGTAATCTGTACAATGACAGGACTTTCTATCGTGATCGCCGGTTCCTGGCTGAACCCGGAACTTGAAGGTGTGGCAATCACAATGGATGCTTTCCAGAAAGGACTTCCATTCCCATCGTTCGTAGCGACATTCTCCCTGATGCTGTGTCTTGTATTCTTTGCATTCACAACAATTCTCGGATGGAACTATTACGGCGAGAGATGCGTGGAATACCTGTTTAACAGAAATAAAGGAGTTGTAATGGGATATCGTATCCTGTATATCCTTGCAGTATTCATTGGACCTTATATGACAGTAAAAGCAGTATGGAATATTGCGGATATCTTCAATGCGCTGATGGCATTCCCGAACTTGATCGCACTTCTTGCATTGAACGGAGTGATCGTCAAAGAGACAAGAGATTTCCATGCAAAACATAACGGGTCTTATTAGAAAAAGAATTGACCGAATTATCTGTGAATTCGAAAAATAAATAGAATTATTACCTGAAATAAAACGAAAGAAAAGGCAGCCAAAGTCCTTGAATAAGGACTGTTTGGCTGCCTTTTCCGCAGGTGTGAAAGGAGAATGAGTAGACAGATAATTCATAGACAGTTTTGATTTTGTATAACAGATGGAGTAAAGATTATCAGTTAAATGAAAAACTCAAAAAATGTAGCAGATGTTCTGAAAATACATGATACTGTGTTTTGGGGATTGCATTATACTATATTTTGTATTAGAATAAGTATCAGACAGCACGATAGAAACGGATAAAACACAAGATATCGTGCAAGAATAAGAAAAAGTGAGGAGACTGATCAATGAAAATTATCAAGCGAAATGGGTCGGAAGAGACATTTGATATACAGAAAATCGTGGTTGCTGTGACGAAAGCGGATAAGGATAATGGGGAGCGTACGCTGACAGACAGCCAGATTGAAGATATCGCAGAATATGTGGAATTCAAGTGTAACAAGTTGAATCGTGCAGTATCCGTAGAAGAGATCCAGGATATGGTAGAGAATCAGATTATGGCTACCGGAGCTTTTGAACTTGCACGTAAGTATGTAAGATATCGTTATAAGAGATCCCTTGTCCGTAAGGCGAATACAACAGACAATCGTATCCTGTCACTGATCGAGTACAACAACGAGGATGTAAAGCAGGAGAACTCAAACAAGAACCCGGCAGTCAACAGCGTACAGAGAGATTATATGGCAGGAGAGGTCAGCCGTGACCTGACAACAAGAATGCTTCTCCCACATGATATTGTGGAGGCAGACAGAGAAGGAATTATCCACTTCCATGATTCTGACTATTATGCACAGCATATGCACAACTGTGATCTTGTGAATCTGGAGGATATGCTTCAGAACGGAACTGTGATCAGCGGTACAATGATTGAAAAGCCACACAGCTTCTCTACAGCATGTAATATCGCAACTCAGATCATTGCCCAGGTTGCAAGTAACCAGTATGGCGGACAGAGTATCTCACTTGCTCATCTGGCACCGTTTGTAGATGTTTCCAGAGAGAAAATCCGCAAGGAAGTGATCAGCGAACAGGAACTGGTCGGAATGGAATATCCGGAAGATGTGCTCAATGAGATCGTAGAGAGAAGACTGAAGAAAGAGATCACAAAGGGTGTCCAGACAATCGAATATCAGGTGATCACACTGATGACAACTAACGGACAGGCACCGTTCCTTACAGTTTTCATGTATTTGAACGAGGCAAAGAACGAGAGAGAGAAGAAAGACCTGGCGATGATTATCGAAGAGACACTTCGTCAGCGTTATCAGGGAGTTAAGAATGAAGCCGGAGTATGGGTGACACCTGCATTCCCGAAACTGATCTATGTTCTGGAAGAAGATAATATCGAAGAAGGAAGCGAATATTATTATCTGACAGAACTTGCAGCAAAGTGTACTGCAAAGCGTCTTGTTCCGGATTACATTTCCGAGAAAAAGATGAAAGAGCTTAAAGAAGGAAATTGTTTCCCGGTTATGGGATGCAGAAGCTGCTTAAGCCCATGGAAAGACGAGAACGGAAACTACAAGTTCTACGGACGTTTCAATCAGGGAGTTGTTACGATTAACCTTGTTGATGTTGCACTTTCTTCCGGTGGAGATATGGATAAGTTCTGGAAAATCTTTGATGACAGACTGGAACTTTGCTATCGCGCATTGATGTGCAGACACAACCGTCTGAAAGGAACACTGTCTGACGCAGCACCGATTCTGTGGCAGTTCGGAGCACTTGCCCGCCTGAAGAAGGGAGAACCGATTGATAAACTTCTCTATGGAGGATATTCAACGATTTCTCTTGGATATGCAGGACTTTACGAGTGTGTGAAATATATGACAGGAAAATCCCATACAGATCCGGATGCTACACCATTTGCACTGGATGTTATGAAGCACATGAACGATGCATGTAACCAGTGGAAAGAGGAGACGAACGTTGCTTTCAGTATCTATGGTTCACCGATTGAAAGTACAACCTATAAGTTCGCAAAATGTCTGCAGAAGAGATTTGGCATTGTTCCTGGAATTACAGATAAGAGTTATATTACAAACAGCTATCATGTATTTGTCAGAGAAGAGATTGATGCTTTCTCAAAACTGAAGTTTGAATCTCAGTTCCAGGCACTTTCTTCCGGTGGAGCCATCAGCTATGTAGAAGTTCCGGACATGAAAGACAACATTGCAGCCGTACTTCAGGTCATCCGTTTCATTTATGACAACATTATGTATGCGGAACTCAATACAAAGAGTGATTACTGTCAGGAATGTGGATATGACGGAGAGATTCAGATCATAACAGATGAGGAAGGAAAGCTCGTATGGGAGTGTCCGCATTGCGGAAACCGCAACCAGGATACACTGAATGTTGCAAGACGTACCTGCGGATATATCGGAACGCAGTTCTGGAATCAGGGAAGAACGCAGGAGATCAAGGAGAGAGTTCTGCATCTGTAGAATCACAATTGTATTTGTAACAGGAATTGTTTTCAAAAGTAAAAATGGAGCTTGACGATTAATCGTCAGGCTCTTTTTATATTGTCTTTTTGCACTTGCCAAGATAGTAGAGAGCTGTTGCTATGTGCAACAGCTCTCTTTAAAGCCCAAACTCTTTTAATAATTTCTTCTGATATTCCCGGTCTGCAGCTGCTTTGAGAATCTCATCAGTTCTGTTAAGTTCGGACAACTTTAAAATCAGCTGATTGATCCTGTTTTCTCCAAGAGATTCCCCTTCTCTTATCCCTTCTTCTCTTTTTTCATCTAATTCATCTTTCATTAATTCTAATAATGCATTACACATATCTCTTTTCCCCTCCTTTAATCGATTCTCGTTTGCTTTTACTATGATCTCCATAACAGCCTGATACAGCTGATCTTCTTTGTTCTTTTTATAATCCTCTAAAAGCCGTCTTGTGACAGACATATCTTCCAGGGTATCTGTCAAACTATATAACCAGAGATTTTTCTCCGGCGATAATCGATTTGTTACAAGAATCTGAATCGGTAAGATATCTCCAATTACATAATAAATCCCTTCTTCCGGATTATCAATAGTGTAGTGGCGTACTTCTTTCAAATGTCGGATCAGTTCTCTTGGATATCGTTTTGATACTAAGGTGATCGTCAGCTCCTGAATCGGAATTTCATTTACCTTCCCTGTATCTGCTTTATAAAAATTTGTATATCCATATACCTTATAGAAATCGTCCACGGAAAGGGAATCGGATGGTGATTTATATTCGATGATATTATACTTACGGAATATTTTCCCAATATTTTTATGGATAGGTTCCGCATCCTTCTTTTTAATGATCAACACATCAATTGCCATTGGCTTTGAACTTAATAGATACTCCCGTTCAAATTTTAATTTTTCTTTTTCTTCTCTGAATTCAATCTGCAAGTCTGCATAAAATGCTGGATGCCACTGAAGCAGCTTTCCATCTGCCGGTTGCTGTTCTTCAGGCAATTGCTTTCTCTTTTGTTTCATCTAAGAGACCTCCTTATGTGATTTTTCACAGAAGTTATCCCTTCATCAGAAAACCTCTGCTTTAAATAATGGATTTTAAAAGCATGAATTTTCTGATTTGACAGGTGTATTCTACCTGTAATGAAACCTTTTATATGAATTTAGATGTTTTAGAAAATATGCTTTGAAATAGGATAACATATTTATGTACAATATTCAATGCTTTTCGATAATGAACTGTTACTTCTGGGCGGTTACTTCTAAGCAGCATCACTTAAGATAGCAAAAGATGAAAAGATATGGTATGATAGGGATAAATGGAAAGAAAATTCCAATCAATGATATGATACGAAATGTATTTTGGAATAAGTGGAAAAGAGGATTCAAAGTGAACTACGGAGAAATCAAAAAATGTGATATTGCAAATGGAGAGGGTGTCCGTGTTGCCCTTTTCGTGTCAGGCTGCAGGCATCATTGTAAGGGATGTTTTAACAGTATGACATGGGATTTTAATTATGGAAAGAAATTTACGGAAGAAACAGAAGAAGAAATTCTGGAAGCGTTGAAGCCGAATTATATTGATGGATTGTCATTGCTTGGTGGCGAACCATTCGAACCGGAGAATCAGGAAGTGCTTGTGAAGCTTTTAAGAAAAGTGAAGGAACGTTATCCGGAGAAGAATATCTGGTGTTACAGCGGTTATTTGTTCGATGAGGAACTGAAGAAAGAAAGCAGGGCAAGATGTGAGTATACGGATGAGATGCTTTCTATGCTGGATGTACTTGTGGATGGAAGATTTGAGGAAGATAAGAAAAATATTACACTGCTGTTCAGAGGATCAGAAAATCAGCGCTTGATCGATGTGAAGAAATCATTGGAACAGGGACAGGTTGTAGAATGGAAACCGGCAATAAAAAGAGGACTTTAAGCGGAAAAAAGCCTTGACTTATAATCATATAGTTTTTATAATAAGTAGGTATATTGTAAAAACGCAGATGAGGAGTAGTAGAAGGAAAAGATGCTTTTCAGAGAGCTGCCGGTTGGTGTGAGGCAGCAGCACAGACTTTGAACTGACCTCGGAGTTCTTTCGGTGAAAAGATATTATATTGATTAGCCGGAGGCGGGAGTTCCCGTTATAGAATGAATGAGTGCATTTGACTTTGTGTCAGATGAATAAGAGTGGTACCACGGAATTAAAGCCTTTTCGTCTCTTGAATATATGAGAAGAAGAGGCTTTTCTTTATATTGATGAAAGAGAGGAATTAAGTACATGGGTACAAAGATTGTTTACAATCACAAAGCCATTGAGAAAAAATGGCGTGAGAAATGGGAAGAGACACCGGTCAATCCAAGAAATGGAAAAGACGGAAACAAGAAACCGAAATATTACTGCTTGGATATGTTCCCGTATCCATCAGGAAATGGTCTTCATGTAGGACATTGGAGAGGATATGTAATCTCTGATGTATGGAGCCGTTATAAATTACAGCAGGGATACTACATCGTTCATCCAATGGGATGGGATGCATTCGGTCTTCCGGCTGAGAACTATGCGATCAAGATGGGCGTTCACCCGGCAAAATCAACAGAGGCGAACATCACGAACATTAAGAGACAGATCAATGATATCGCAGCACTGTATGACTGGGATATGGAAGTGAATACAACAGATCCTGAGTTCTACAAGTGGACACAGTGGATCTTTGTTAAGATGTTCAAGGAAGGTCTTGCTTATGAAAAAGAGTTCCCGATTAACTGGTGTCCGTCCTGTAAGACAGGTCTTGCGAACGAAGAGGTTGTGAATGGTAAATGTGAGCGTTGTGGTGCAGAGGTTACAAAGAAGAACCTTCGTCAGTGGATGCTTCGCATTACAAAATATGCAGACCGTCTGCTGAATGACCTTGATAAACTTGACTGGCCGGAGAAGGTTAAGAAGATGCAGGCTGACTGGATCGGAAAATCTTACGGTGCAGAAGTTGACTTCCCGGTAGAAGGAAGAGATGAGAAGATCACTGTTTATACAACAAGACCGGATACACTCCACGGAGCTACATTTATGGTACTTGCTCCTGAGCACGAACTGGCAGCATCTCTCGCAACAGATGAGACAAGAGATGCAGTAGAGAAATATATTTATGATGCATCTATGAAGTCCAATGTTGACCGTATGCAGGACAAGGAGAAGACAGGAGTCTTCACAGGAAGCTATGCGATTAACCCACTGAATGGAGCAAAGACACCGATCTGGCTGTCTGATTATGTACTGGCTGACTACGGTACAGGAGCAATCATGTGTGTACCTGCACATGATGATCGTGACTTCGAGTTCGCAACAAAATTCAATATTCCGATCATTCAGGTTATCGCAAAAGACGGAGAAGAGATCGAGAATATGACAGAGGCATATACAGATGCAGTCGGAACAATGATCAACTCCGGTGAGTGGAACGGTATGGAGTCTTCTGTGCTTAAGAAAGAAGCTCCACATATGATCGAAGAGATGGGAATCGGACGCGCAACAGTAAACTACAAGCTGCGTGACTGGGTATTCTCCCGTCAGCGTTACTGGGGAGAGCCAATCCCGATCATTCACTGTCCGAAGTGTGGAAATGTTCCGGTACCGGAAGAAGAACTTCCACTTCGTCTGCCAGAGGTAGATTCCTACGAGCCAACAGGAACAGGTGAGTCACCACTTGCTGCAATCGATGAGTGGGTAAACTGCAAGTGTCCGGTTTGTGGAAGTGATTCCAAGAGAGAGACTAACACAATGCCACAGTGGGCAGGATCCTCCTGGTATTTCCTGCGTTATGTAGATAACCACAATTCAGAAGCACTTGTTTCCAGAGAAAAAGCAGACGAGATGCTTCCGGTAGATATGTACATCGGTGGTGTAGAACATGCTGTACTTCACCTTCTGTACTCCAGATTCTATACAAAATTCCTGTGCGATATCGGGGCAATCGACTTTGATGAGCCATTCCACAAACTGTTCAATCAGGGTATGATCACAGGTAAAAACGGAATTAAGATGAGTAAGTCCAAAGGAAATGTTGTATCACCGGATGACCTCGTACGTGATTACGGATGTGACTCTCTGAGAATGTATGAGCTCTTCGTAGGACCACCGGAGCTGGATGCAGAGTGGGATGACCGTGGAATTGACGGCGTAAACCGTTTCTTGAAACGTCTTTGGAATATCCTTATGGAAAGCAAGGAGAAGGATGTTCAGCCTACAAAAGAGATGATTAAACTTCGTCACAGAATGGTTTATGACATCACAACAAGACTTGAAAGCTTCAGCCTGAATACAGTTATCTCCGGATTCATGGAGTACAATAACAAGTTCATGGAAATTGCAAAGAAAGAGGGCGGAATCGACAAAGAGACACTCGAGACAATCGCAGTACTTCTTTCTCCATTCGCACCGCACTTTGCAGAAGAGATGTGGGAGCAGCTTGGACATGAAGAGACAATCTTCAATGCAGGATGGCCAAAATATGATGAGAACGAGATGAAAGATGATGAGATCAAGATTCCGGTTCAGATCAACGGTAAGACAAAAGCTGTAATCGAGATCCCGGCAGATATCTCCAAAGATGATGCAATCGCAGCAGGTAAAGAGGCAATCGCTGATAAGCTGACAGGAAATGTGATCAAGGAGATCTACGTTCCGAAGAAGATTATCAATATTGTAATGAAATAATTCAAATAAATGAGAAATGGCGCAGATGGTAGAGATATTGTCTGCGTTATTTTTGATGTTTAACTTTATGATTTCGTAGTTTCTAAGAGGAGAGAAATATAGTAAGGTTAAAGATTTCCAGCGTCCTTGCAATGATACGTAAAAATACGTTGACGCACGTATTTTTACGTAGTATTATTACTTAAACAGGCAGGGCTTAGATAGTCCTGTCGCTTGAAAGAGAGGTTATTTGATGAAGAATAGATTATTTTATCCAGCTGTTTTTCATAAAGCAGAAGAAGGTGGTTTCTGGGTTAGCTTTCCAGATTTTCCTGAATGCATGACACAGGGCGATAGCATGGATGAAGCATATGAAATGGCGATAGATGCATTAGGTTTGTCATTGTCCAGTATAGAAGATGAAGGAACTGATATCCCAAAAGCATCAGAATTTGAAACGGTGGATCCTGAAGATGGGATTCTGGTAATTGTAGAATTTGATATGGCAGAGTATCGGAGAAAGCACAGATCAAAGGCTGTAAAAAAGACTCTCAGTATTCCAGAATGGTTAAATGAAGCGGCTATTCGAGAGAATCTTAACTTTTCTCAGATCCTTCAAGAAGCTCTTATGGTGAAATTAGGAGTAAATGGAAGATTGCGGTAATATGTCTAAAAATTGTTCCTAAGCCCTCAGAGTATTATCAAATCCTTGGATGTTCCACAAGATCAAATGCAGAGTTATGAATCAGATAATTATAAGCAGCTGCAATCTCTTCCGGGGTATATGTGATATCATGCATGATTGCATATTTTACAGAATCTGCGAGCCCAAAGGTATAAAATCGCGCAATTGTCTCGCGACTGAGTATCTGGAGCTTCGCAGGTGATTTCAATGGATATTTGTTTAATAATGTAAGCAATGTATCATAAATAAATTGGAACATCAGATGATCGAAGGAGTTAGGACCTTCGATCAAATAAAGTCTCTTATAAAATTCTTTGTCTTTAGAAAGACAGGTGAAAAGAAGACGGAGAAGATCGTCTTCCATGTCATTTTCAATCAGTACCTGGATTTTATCTTTGATTTCTTTTTTGAGGATATATTCGATGATTTCGTATTTGTCCTGAAAATGTTTATAAAAAGTTGGACGGATCACATCAGCTCCGTCGGTGATCATCTTAACTGTAATCTTTTCAAAAGGCATCTTCATAATAAGTTCTTTGAAAGAGAGTGCCAGCAAATTTTTTGTCAGTTCTTTTTTCACTTCTGTCATTTGTTCAAATCCTTTCTACAATGGAAATATTATACCATAAAAAAGAGAATGTGATTAAAAAAGTTTCTAAGATTGACAGTTCTTTAACATGACTTTTCAAGAACATAGTGTTGAAATTTCTTGATATTTCGGATACATTTCACATGATTTGTAGCCAAAAAAGAACAACAAAAAGAAAATGTTCAAATCACAGCACATTCAAAAAAATCTGAATCTTACATGAAAAAAAGGAAAATGCTAAAGTATGAAATAATAGTTTATACTTAAGAAAGGTTCCTTGAAAAGTAAGGAAAAGGTGAAAAAAATGGCAGGATTAAAATTTCAGGCAGAAAGAGCAGCATTTGGTTTGGCAGCAGATAAAGTACTTAAATATATGAACAAGACAGATGATAGAACGAAAGCACTTCTTAAGCTTGTAGATCTTACAGAAAATTTTGCAAAAGATCGTTTCCAGCCAGAGTCTTATGAAGCTGCAAGAAAGATGATTCAGGATCCGGACAACAAATGGGTTCAGTATCTGAACAGACTTTTTGATGAAGTAGATCCGCATGTCCTTAAGACAACAGCATTAAATCTTGGATTTGACGCAATGCTTTATGGAACAAAGTTAATGCACGAGTCACGTGAAAAATATCAGTGTAACATTCCATGGCTGATCCTGATGGACCCAACCAGCGCATGTAATCTGAAATGTACCGGATGCTGGGCAGCAGAGTACGGACATCTTTTGAATCTTTCTTTTGAAGATATGGATCGTGTGATCACACAGGGAAAAGAACTTGGAATTTATCTTTATATGCTGACAGGCGGAGAGCCTCTCGTGAGAAAGAAAGATGTCATCCGTTTGTGCGAGAAACACAACGACTGCGTATTCCACGCATTTACAAACGGAACACTTGTAGATGAAGAGTTCTGCCAGGAGATGCAGCGGGTTGGTAATCTGTCATTGTCCATAAGTCTGGAAGGATATGAGGAAGTCAACGACGGCCGCCGTGGAAAAGGTGTTTATCAGAAAGTTATGCATGCAATGGATCTTTTGAAAACATACGGCTTGATTTTCGGAACATCAATCTGCTATACACGCGCTAACATTGAAACCGTAACATCCGACAAATTCCTTGATATGATCATTGAAAAAGGATGTCGCTATGCATGGTATTTCCATTATATGCCGGTTGGAAATGATGCAGCACTGGATCTGCTTCCAACAAAAGAGCAGCGAGAATACATGTATCACCGCATCCGTGAGATCCGTGGATTGACAGGTGGAAAACAGCTCTTTGCATTCGATTTCCAGAATGATGGAGAGTTTGTAGGAGGATGTATTGCCGGTGGAAGAAATTACTTCCATATTAATGCAAATGGAGATGCAGAGCCATGCGTATTTATCCATTATTCAAGTGCAAATATTAAAGAAGTGAGCGTGCTTGATGCATTACGCCAGCCATTGTTTATGGCTTATCATAACAATCAGCCATTTAACAACAATCATTTGCGCCCGTGCCCAATGCTCGAAAATCCGGAAAAACTGCAGCAGATGGTACACGAAACCGGCGCAAAATCAACAGACCTCCAGTCCCCGGAAACTGTAGAACACCTCTGCGGAAAATGTGAACATTACGCCAAAGAGTGGAAAACAAAAGCGGACGAACTTTGGGGAGAGAGATAAATTAAAGTAAGAGCCAGAACAGGCACCACACACGGTAACTGTTCTGGCTCTTATGTTTCATATTAATTGTATGAATCCAAGTTCAACAAATTCCTCTTACTTCTTCTGTGATTCTACTTCCTGCATTTTCATAGCACGAACTTTCAGAGGAAGTCCGAACAGGTTGATGAATCCGTCAGCGTCATGATGATCATACAGATCTCCTGTTGTGAAGCTTGCAAGGGATTCGCTGTACAGTGAGTATGGAGATGTCTCTCCGGCACGGATGATATTTCCTTTATAGAGACGGAACTTAACTTCTCCTGTTACATACTGCTGTGTAACATCAACAAATGCCTGGATTGCTTCACGAAGTGGTGTATACCATTTTCCTTCGTATACGATCTGAGCAAATTTATTTCCAAGATCTTTCTTAACTTCATATGTAGCACGGTCGAGAACGAGCTCTTCAAGCTGGTCATGTGCTTCCATAAGGATTGTTCCACCAGGAGTCTCGTAAACACCACGGGATTTCATTCCAACAACACGGTTCTCAACGATATCAACGATTCCGATTCCATGTTTTCCTCCGAGACGGTTCAGCTCTGTGATGATTTCAGAAACTTTCATCTCTTTTCCGTTTACGCTCTTTGGAACACCTGCTTCAAATGTCATTGTAACATATTCATCTTTGTCTGGTGCTTTCTCTGGTGTTGTGCTCAGCACGAGAAGATCATCGTAGTTTGGCTCATTTGCCGGATTCTCAAGTTCAAGTCCTTCATGGCTGATGTGCCACAGGTTACGGTCACGGCTGTAGCTGTGCTTTGCGTCAAATGGAAGATCAATTCCATGAGCTTTACAGTAATCGATCTCGTCTTCACGGGACTGCATTGTCCATACATCTGTCATACGCCATGGAGCGATGATCTTGATGTCCGGAGCAAGAGCTTTGATACCAAGCTCGAAACGGATCTGGTCATTTCCTTTTCCTGTTGCACCATGGCAGATAGCAACAGCGCCTTCTTTACGTGCAATCTCAACCAGTTTCTTAGCGATTGCCGGACGAGCCATGGAAGTTCCGAGAAGATATTTGTTCTCGTAAACAGCTCCGGCCTTTACGCAAGGAACGATGAAGTCATCACAGAATTCATCAATGATATTTTCAATATATAATTTAGAAGCTCCGGAAAGTTTTGCTCTTTCATCCAGTCCGTCCAATTCTTCTCCCTGTCCACAATCGATGCAACAGCAGATAACGTCATAGTTAAATGTTTCTTTCAGCCACGGGATAATTGCTGTAGTATCAAGACCACCTGAATATGCTAATACAACTTTTTCTTTACTCATTTTATTGCCTCCTGAATGTATTTTATCAATTTCTGTTTTCTCAGTTTCTTGAGTTCTAAAGATTTCTGCTTTAACAAGCTAAAACATACTATACACCACATTTTATAATTATGCAAGTATTATTTTAAAAAAATGAATAAAATGCATAAAGACACACATAATAAACAAAAAGAATGCATAAAACAATAGGCTATAAGAAGAAATATACAAGATATGATGAAAAGAATGAAATAAGAAGAAAATCAAAAAAATATTTAGGCCAATATCATCGCCTTTTTTATATATCTTTATATAGTAGGAAAATACTATATACAAACTTTTTTGAAAAAATACTTGCATATTATACATGAAAGATGTATTATTATGCAAGTAAAGCACGGGAAGTGTATTTTTATACATTCAATTTCAGGAAATACTTTACATCCCGATTAAAGTGGTATATTATAAGGAGAAATGATTGCGGTAACACGTTACCACAGTACAGTAAATATGCAATTCCCAGGGAACTTCTATTGGCTCCCATGGAAATGGTAAAAGAAAGGACTTGAGAACGATGATTAAGGTCGGAATTATTGGAGCAACCGGTTATGCAGGCGGCGAGCTCGTAAGAATATTGATGGGACATAAAGATGCAGAGATTGTCTGGTACGGATCCAGAAGTTATGTAGATCAGAAATATGCAGATGTATATAGAAACATGTTTCAGATTGTAGATGCAAAATGCATGGATGATAACATGGATGAGCTTGCCGAGCAGGTAGATGTGATCTTCACAGCAACTCCGCAGGGACTGTGTGCATCTCTGATTAATGAAGAAATCCTTTCAAAGACAAAGATCATTGATCTCAGTGCAGATTTCCGTCTGAAAGATGTGAAGGTTTACGAAGAGTGGTATAAAATCGAACACAAAGCACCGCAGTATATTGATGAAGCTGTCTATGGATTGTGCGAGATCAACCGGGACAAAGTGAAGGATGCACGTATCGTGGCCAATCCGGGATGTTATACAACATGTTCTATCCTGACAGCATATCCGCTTGCAAAGGAAGGACTGATCGATATGAGCACTCTGATCATCGATGCGAAGTCTGGAACTTCAGGAGCAGGAAGAGGAGCAAAGCTTCCGAATCTTTACTGTGAAGTGAATGAAAATATCAAAGCATATGGAGTAGCTACACATCGCCATACACCGGAGATTGAAGAACAGCTCGGATATGCAGCAGGAGAGAAAGTTGTATTGAACTTTACACCGCATTTAGTTCCAATGAATCGTGGAATTCTTGCGACAGAGTATGCAAAGCTTACGAAAAAAGTTACATATGAAGAAGTAAAAGCAATTTATGATAAATATTATGCAGATGAGAAATTTGTTCGTGTTCTGGAGAAAGATCAGTGTCCGGAGACCAAATGGGTAGAAGGAAGCAACTATGTAGACATTGGATTTAAGATCGATGAGAGAACAGGACGGATCATTATGATGGGAGCTATTGATAACCTTGTAAAAGGTGCCGCAGGACAGGCGGTTCAGAATATGAATCTGCTGTTTGGTCTTCCGGAGAGTGAAGGACTTGAACTCGTTCCGATGTTCCCATAGGTTATATTGATAAAGGTGGTATGTATGATACGTGTAATGACAATAGAGGATTATGATGAAGTATATAAATTATGGAAGAAGATCCGGGGATTCGGAATTCGCAGTATCGACGATTCGAAAGAAGGTGTCGAAAGGTTTCTGCGACGGAATCCGACAACGAGTTTTGTCGCAGTGAAAGAAGGAAAAATCGTCGGAAGTATTCTCTGTGGTCATGATGGAAGACAGGGAAGTCTCTATCATGTATGTGTGGATGAGGCATACCGAAGACATGGAATCGGAAAAGACATGGTTGTGCATACAATGAAAGCACTCCAGGCAGAGAAAATCAATAAGGTTTGTCTGATCGCATTTGCACAAAATAATGTAGGAAATGCATTTTGGAATACAATCGGATGGACGGAACGACTTGATGTGAATTATTATGATTTTATTTTAAATGAAGAAAATATTACAGCATTCAATGAACAATAAGCAGAAAGGAAGCAAGTTATATGAAGATAATCGAAGGCGGAGTTACCGCAGCAAAAGGATTTGAAGCAGCAGCAACAGCAGCAGGAATCAAATACCAGGGACGTACAGATATGGCGATCATTTACAGTGAGAAACCGTGTAAAGTTGCCGGAACATTTACAACAAATGTAGTAAAGGCAGCTCCGGTGAAGTGGGACAGACAGATTGTAGAGAGCAAACAGAAATCACAGGCAGTTATTGTAAACTCCGGAATTGCAAATGCGTGTACCGGAGAGGAAGGTATGAAATACTGTGAAGAGACAGCAAAAGAGGCAGGAAAAGTTCTTGGAATCGATGAGAAAGGTGTTCTTGTAGGTTCTACAGGAGTCATCGGAATGCAGATCCCAATCGATAAGATCAAAGCCGGAATTACAGAACTTGCCAAGGGAAAGAAAGCTGATCTGGCAAGTGGAACAGAAGCTGCAAAAGCAATCATGACAACTGATACGAAGAAAAAAGAAGTTGCGGTTACATTTATGGCAGGAGATACAGAAGTAACGATCGGAGGAATGGCGAAAGGTTCCGGAATGATTCATCCGAATATGTGTACAATGCTTGCATTTATTACAACGGATGCAAAAATTTCCAAAAAAGCACTTCAGGCGGCAATGAGCAGTGATGTTGAGGATACTTATAACATGATCTCTGTTGACGGAGATACTTCAACAAATGATACAGCACTTCTTCTCGCGAATGGAATGGCCGGAAATGAGAAGATCAAAGAAGGCACACCGGAATTTGATGCATTCAAAGAGGCTCTTCATTATGTAAATGAGACACTTGCGAAGGCAATGGCGGGAGACGGAGAAGGTGCAACAGCACTTTTTGAAGTAAAGGTTGTCGGAGCACAGACAAAAGAGCAGGCAAAAGTTCTTGCAAAATCTGTTGTATGCTCGAATCTTACAAAGGCTGCAATCGCAGGACACGATGCAAACTGGGGAAGAATCCTTTGTGCAATGGGATATTCCGGAGCGCAGTTTGATCCGGAGCAGGTAGATCTTTTCTTCGAGAGCTGTGCAGGAAAGCTTCAGATTATTGCTAATGGAACAGCAACAGATTATAGCGAAGAAAAAGCAACAGAGATCCTTTCACAGGAAAAAGTGACAGCCATTGCTGACTTAAAAGCCGGAGATGCAGAAGCTACTGCGTGGGGCTGTGACCTGACACATGGATATATTGATATCAATGCGGATTACAGAAGTTGATTTATAGAGAAAATACAGAAAAAGGGAGACAGAAAAAATGACAAGCAATATGCAGAAATATCTGGATAAAGCGCAGGTGCTGATCGAGGCACTGCCTTATATCCAGCGCTTTAACCGTAAAATCATCGTAGTAAAATATGGCGGAAGTGCCATGGTGGATGAAAGTCTGAAACGCAGAGTAATCGAGGATGTTACACTTCTGAAACTGTGTGGATTCAAACCGATCATCGTGCATGGCGGTGGTAAGGAAATCAGCAAGTGGGTTGGAAAAGTCGGAAAAGAAGCAGAGTTTATCAACGGACTTCGAGTGACAGATGCAGAGACAATGGAGATTGCTGAGATGGTTCTGGGACGCGTGAATAAGAGTCTTGTACAGCTTGTAGAGAGTCTTGGCGTGCGTGCAATCGGAATCAGTGGAAAGGATGGAAATCTTCTCCAGGTTGAGAAGAAGTTTTCAGACGGACAGGATATCGGATTCGTGGGAGATGTCAAGAAAGTAAATGCAGAGATTTTGTATGACCTTCTGGAAAAAGATTTCCTTCCGATCATTTGCCCGGTTGGTATGGATGAGGAATACAATACGTATAATATCAATGCTGATGATGCAGCTTGCGCAATCGCCCGTGCAATGAAAGTTGAGAAGCTTGCATTCCTGACAGATATTGAAGGTGTTTATAAAGATCCAAAAGATCCTTCTACATTGATTTCTGAACTGGAGGTCAAAGAAGCCAAGGAATTGATTGCTGACGGATATATTGGAGGTGGAATGCTTCCAAAGCTTCAGAATTGTATTGATGCGATTGAAAGTGGTGTATCCCGTGTTCATATTCTGGATGGAAGAATCCCACATTGTCTGTTGCTTGAAATCTTTACAAACAAAGGAATCGGTACAGCAATTTTAAATCAGAAAGAAAGCAGGTATTATGATGGTGAACAGTAAAATACAGGCGGCAGAAGAGAATCTGATCCATGTATACAATCGATTTCCGATTGCACTGGATCACGGAGAAGGAATGTATCTGTATGATACAGAAGGAAAAGAATATCTTGACTTTGCAGCAGGATTTGCTGTGTCTGGACTTGGATATGATAATAAAGAACTGAATCAGGCATTAAAAGATCAGATTGATAAGTTATACCATACATCAAATCTTTATTTTCACGAGAGCTGTGGAGAGGCAGCAAAAGAATTAAACCGCATTTCCGGAATGGACAGAGTTTTCTTTACAAACAGTGGCGGAGAGGCAAATGAAGGTGCTCTGAAAGCGGCAAGAAGATATGCTTACACAAAGAAGACAGGAAGATATGAATTTATAGCGATGCAGAATTCTTTCCATGGAAGAAGCTTCGGAGCAGTTTCTGTGACAGGACATGATTCTTATCGTGAACCGTTTGAGCCGGTTGTTCCAGGTGTAAGATTTGCAGAGTTTAATGATCTTGACAGTGTGAAAGCACTGGTAAATGATAAGACTTGTGCAATTATTTTGGAACCGCTGCAGGGCGAAGGCGGAATCAATCTTGCAACACAGGAATTTATGGAAGGAATCCGTAAAATCTGTGATGAAAATGGAATCCTGATGATTTGTGATGAAGTGCAGTGCGGAATGGGAAGAACCGGAAATATGTTTGCATGGCAGGGATTTGGTGTAAAACCGGATATTCTGACTATGGCGAAAGCAATCGGAAACGGAATTCCGGTCGGTGCATTTGCAATGACGGAAGAAGTGGCAAAATATTCTCTTCAGCCGGGAGATCACGGCGCAACTTATGGAGGAAATCCACTGGCATGTACAGCTGTTAAGACAGTGATCGAGATTTTTGAACGTGAAGATATTGTAGGACATGTAAATCAGGTTGCTCCATATCTGACAAAAAAACTGGATGAGCTTGTGGATGAGCTGGACTGTGTTGTCAAAAGAAAAGGAAAAGGTCTGATGCAGGGAATCGAGATCACAAAACCGTTGGCCGAAGTGAATAAGAAGACAATTGAAGAAGGACTTCTGATCATTCAGGCTCAGGGAAATGTGATCCGTTTTGTTCCACCGCTGATCGTAGAAGAAAAGCATATTGATGAGATGATCGAAAAACTGAAACGTGCACTTGCATAAGAAATCTTATACATAAAAAAGCTGGCATTTGCTTATACTATTTCTATAGGGAGGTATGAGCTTATGGCCGGTTTTTTGATTGCACTGCTATCAGGTGCGCTGATGAGTGTACAGGGAGTGTTCAACGCGCAGGTGACAAAGACGACAGGAATCTGGGTAAGCAATGGGTGGGTGCAACTTTCAGCATTTCTTTTGTGTCTGTTTGTCTGGCTGGCAACAGGAAGAGACTCTGTTGTAGCACTTATGGAAGTCCAACCGCGCTATATGTTGTTGGGAGGTGTGATCGGAGCAGGGATCACATGGACTGTCATTAAAAGTGTGGATGCTCTGGGACCTGCAAGATCAGCACTTTTCATTGTTGTTTCCCAGCTGGCGGTTGCTTATCTGATCTCACTATCCGGAATGTTCGGAATGGAAAAAGAACCATTTTCATGGAGAAAACTGATTGGATTGTTGATCGCAGCCGGTGGAATTGTTCTTTTCCAATGGAAATAGAAAGTTTTGCGGGTATTGTAACAAGTCTGTAACAAAGCGTTAAATTGTCTATTGTATTTTTGAGAAAAATTCGTTACAATATTTATGTCCGGTTTTAAGGGGAAGTCTGACTGTCTGAGAACAGTGAGGCAATAGGATGAAGAACGGATGGAAGAAAATATGCAGATGCCGTAAAGGGCAGATGCTAAAAGGAATTGTATTGACTTTAACTTTGGCTTTTTTGACCATGGGATTGTGTGGCTGTGCAGAGAAGCATGACGCAGCGGAAGAACTTGAAGAGTTCACACTGGAGGGAGAATCTGATGTAGAGAAGAATTCCTCAAATTCCAAAACAGAGTCAGAAAAAGGATCTCAGGGTGGCACAGATGCAGAAGAAGGACTGCCGGAGACGTTATATGTTCATGTATGTGGAGCTGTGAATGCTCCGGGGGTGTACGAACTGAGGACAGATGCACGGATTTACGAAGCATTGGAAGCGGCCGGTGGAATGACAGAAGATGCTGCTGCAGATTGGATCAATCAGGCAGAAGCTTTGAGTGATGGAGAGCGGATCTATGTGCCAACGCAGGAAGAAGCAGAGGAGTCAGCACAATCTGTTTCCGGTCAGTGGGCAGATCCGAATGGAAATGCAGGTGGATCAGTCAGTGATAAAATTAATATAAATACAGCCGCAAAAGAAGAATTGATGACCTTGAGTGGAATCGGAGCATCAAAGGCAGAGAGTATTCTGAAATACAGACAGGAGCATGGAAACTTTCAGAGTATAGAGGATCTCAAGAAGATCGAGGGAATCAAGGATGGCGTGTTTAATAAGATAAAAGACGATATTACGGTATAGGAGCGGGCAGGCAGAAGAACGGCCAGAAAGAGGAGTATGAGCAAGAAGATATTAGTTGTTGATGATGAAAAATTAATCGTAAAGGGGATTCGGTTCAGTCTGGAACAGGAAGGAATGGAAGTGGATTGCGCTTATGATGGAGAAGAAGCATTAGAATATGCGAGAAGATGTGAGTATGATCTTGTACTTCTTGATGTCATGCTTCCGAAACTGGATGGTTTCCAGGTATGTCAGCAGATTCGTGAATTTTCAGATATGCCGATTGTTATGTTGACTGCCAAGAGTGAGGATATGGATAAGATCCTTGGTCTGGAATATGGTGCGGATGATTATATCACAAAGCCGTTCAATATTCTTGAAGTGAAGGCAAGAATCAAGGCAATCATGCGCAGAACAGCGAAACGCAAGGAAGAGCCGGCCGGCAGTCCGGTGCTTGTGAAAGGGAATATGAAGATTGATTGCGAAGGACGCCGTGTTTTCATCGGAGAACGTGAGATCAATCTTACAGCGAAGGAATTTGATGTGCTTGAGCTTCTGGCAATGAATCCGAATAAGGTTTACAGCAGAGAGAATCTGCTGAATCTGATCTGGGGATATGATTATCCGGGTGATGCAAGAACTGTAGATGTACATATCCGTCGTTTACGAGAGAAGATAGAACAGAATCCAAGTGAACCAAAATACGTACATACGAAGTGGGGAGTGGGTTATTATTTCCAGGGGTAAGAATACATTTTCATTTAAGAAAAAGATCTTTAACAATCTTAGATTCCGAATTTTTATTATGGTGCTTCTTGCCGGGCTTGTGCCCAGCGTAGTAGCACTATTTGGAATCGTAAAAGTCTATGAGTCACGTGCTGTGTCACTTCGAACAGCAGAAATTCAGAATCAATGTACAATTTTAACGAATCAGATCAGTGCGAGTCATTATTTTGAGGACACCTCACAAGAGGTGGTCAATGACAGCCTGAATCAGCTGACTAACATTTATAACGGAAGAGTTATGGTAATTGACGATCAGCTGAGGGTAGTCAAGGATACTTACAGTCTGGATGAGGGAAAGCTGGATGTATCTGAAAGTGTAGTGCGCTGTATGAAGGGGACGAGCACGAATAATTATGATAAGAAGAATCATTATATCGAGGTGACTGCACCGATTGCAATACCCGGAGAGGATCAGATTCGCGGTGTAATGCTGGCAAGTGTTTCAACCGATAGTATTGAGGATTCTCTGGATGTATTATACACACAGGGAAGCGTAATTATTGGTCTTGTGATGATTTTTCTGACGATTGTTGCAGTGTTTGCAGCAGATCGTGTAGTACGTCCGCTGCATCAGATTGCAGCTACGATCGAGAATGTAAGTGCAGGGTATAGCGACGATGTTTTGCATGTGGATACATTTACAGAAACGAAAAGTATCAGCGAAGCAATTAATAAGATGATGGGAAGGCTGAAGCTTTTGGATGATTCCAGGGAAGAATTTGTATCCAATGTATCTCACGAACTGAAGACCCCGATGACATCGATGAAAGTACTGGCTGATTCACTTCTGGAGCAGGAGAACCTTCCGGTTGAGATGTATCAGGAATTCATGGGTGATATTGCAAAAGAGATTGACCGTGAGAATAAGATCATTACAGATCTTTTATCACTTGTGAAGATGGACAAGAAGGGGCAGACGCTGAATATTGAATCCATTAATATCAATGAACTTTTGGAACAGATTTTGAAGAGATTAAAACCAATTGCAGAGAAAAAGAATGTAGAGATCGTAATGGAGAGCTTTCGTCCGGTTACGGCGGAGATTGATGAGACAAAGCTGTCACTTGCGATTTCCAATCTGGTAGAAAATGCAGTAAAGTATAATCATGATAATGGATGGGTTCATGTATCATTGAATGCAGACCACAAATTTTTCTATGTAAAAGTAGAAGATTCAGGAATTGGAATTCCGAAAGAGGATCAGGCGCATGTTTTTGAACGTTTCTTCCGTGTGGATAAATCTCATTCCAGAGAGATCGGAGGAACAGGACTTGGACTTGCAATTGCGCGAAATGCTGTGATTGCACATAGAGGTGCGATTAAAGTATATAGTGAAGAAGGCGAAGGAACAACATTTACTGTGAGAATTCCACTGATCTATACAGCTTCTTAGGAGAAAAGTTATGAAAAAAAGAAAAGGAATCGCAGTGTTGCTTATTCTGATTCTTTCTCTCGCAGTAACTGCGTGTGGGAATCGTTATGGAGTAAAGGAAGGCGAATCTTACATTTACTGTATGAATACAGACAAGACAGGACTTGTAAAGGTTGCGGCTAAGATCAGCGGCAATTCTGCGATAAAAAAGGCGGAATCTGTAATCGATGAGATGAAGAAACCAACGAATGAAATTGAATATACACAGGCAATTCCGGAACAGGTGAAATTGCTCGACTGTGCTTTAAAGGGCAGTATCCTTGAGATTAATTTCAGCGAAGAATATTATGAAGTGAAATCCTTAGATGAGAAACTGATGCGGGCGGCAATTGTGCAGTCACTGCTTCAGATTGATGGAATTGATGCAGTATCTGTCCGTGTGGAAGGGGAACCGCTCAAAGATAATGAGGGAAATGATGTTGGCTTAATGAATGAGGATGACATTGTTGATGCAACAGGATCCTCATTAAGTTCTTATCAAACGGATACACTGACATTGTATTTTGCAGATCAGAATGGATCCAAACTGGTCAAGCAAGAGGTTGATGTTCATTACAGTAGTAATGTCTTGAAAGAAAAACTGATTGTAGAAAAGCTGATGCAAGGTCCATCTGAGGAGGGGGCATATCCAACGATCAATCCGGCGGCTAATCTGTTGAGTGTAACAACAAAGGATGGAATCTGTTATGTGAATTTTGACAGCACATTTCTGATCAGTGCGTATGATGTACTGCCTGAGATCACGATTTATTCTATTGTGGATTCTCTTGTAGAGGGAGCAGGAGTAAGGCAGGTACAGATTACAATCAATGGTGAATCGAATGCAAAATACATGGAAAAGGTGGACTTGTCACAGCCATTGAATGAAGAGCAGGACTGGATAGCAGCAGATAACAAAGAATGAGAAAACGCCCGCTCTGTATGGTATGTCTTATACTGCTTGCCATACAGCTTGTGAGAGTGAGTTTTTTGCAGAATACAAAAGATCAGAAACCGTCCCTTGCAGAAACATTGATTTCAGATGAGAAAGATGTGATTTGCGAGGGCACGGTTTATAAAATTGAAAATAAATCACAATCAACTGCAATTTATCTGAAAGATGCGGTTGTTTCTTGTACAGATCAAAAGAGTAAGAATCAGATAATCAAAGAAAAGAAAATCCTTGTAACAATAAAAAATAATAAATCCGGTAAAAAAATCAGAATGAAAATAGGACAGAAGCTGAATGTGTGGGGGACAAAACAGTCGTTTCATCCGCCAAGGAATCCGGGTAATTTTAACCAAAAAAGTTATTATCAAAAACAGGGAATCCATGTTGGGGTTTTAACAAAGGCAGAACAGGTTGAGATAGTTTTGTCTGAAAAAGACAAGAACTGGATTGTATCACGATGGAATAGCATACGGAATCAGCTGGACCGGCTGAAAAATTACTGGAACTGGAAGATTGTAAGCCAGATGGGAAAAACACATGGCGCGATGCTTTCTGCAATCTTGTTGGGAGAAAAGAGCGGACTTGATCCGGAGATGAAAAAATTGTATCAGAAGAACGGATTAGGACATCTGCTTGCAATTTCGGGATTACACATGTCACTGATCGGAATGTCTGTTTACCGGTTATTAAGAAGAATGGGAAATTCATTTCTGTTTTCCGGAATTGCCGGAGGAGGGATTCTGTTTTTTTATTTGGTTATGACAGGTCCACAGGTATCCAGTCTTCGTGCACTTCTTATGTTTTTTATCCGCATGGGGGCAGAAATTACCGGGAGAGATGTGGATCAACCTACAAGCCTGGCGGTTACAGCAGCTATCTTAAGCATATATCAACCGCTGTATCTGTTAGATGCAGCATTTTTACTTTCGTTTGGTGCAATTCTTGGGATTTTATTATTGTATCCAATTTTTGAACAGAAAACACGTTTGAAAGCATGGGAAGGATTTAAGATTAGTTTAGCTGTTAATGGAATGCTTCTGGGAATCATGCTGTATTATTATTTTGAGGTGCCGCCGTATGCACTCGTTTTGAATGTTATTTTAATTCCGTTGTTTCCATTTGTAATGTTGACAGGTATAGGTGCAATTTTGTTTTCAGAATTATCGGGAACCGTAGGAAAAATTGGATTCAGAAGCTGTGATCGCCTGTTGTCCTTCTATGATAAATTATGTGAGCTGACATCAGCGCTTCCGGGCAGCAGGATCGTGACCGGACAGCCAGAGTTATGGTGGGTGCTTATTTACTATGGTGTGCTGTTGTTTTTGTGCTTCCTGTTTCATGCAATGAAAAATAAGACAGATAACCGGAGAAAACAGGCGGGATTTTCACTTCTTGTTTGTATTGTCATAGCAGGATCGATCTGTGGATGCGGAATACTCAATAATGATTCAAAAAACCTTCAGGTGACTGTTCTGGATGTTGGACAGGGGGACTGTATTTTTATAAGAGACAGGGAAGGAAAGAAAATGCTGGTGGATGGAGGGAGCAGTGATCTGTCTTCTGTCGGTACTTACCGGATAGAGCCGTTTCTATTATCGCAGGGGGTCAGAAAACTGGAGTATGTTTTTGTGACACATGGTGATGCGGATCACATCAATGGAATTCAGGAACTTCTGCAAAATCAGAAACAGGGAGTGAAAATCGATGCGCTTGTTCTGCCGCCGGAAGAATATATGGATGAGAAATTACTCCATCTTGCAGAAATAGCGAAAGAAAACGGGACGAGAGTGTTGACAATTTATGCCGGAGAAAAAGTAGGAACGTATTTAAAATGCATCGCTCCGTTGACAACGAGGAAAAACGAGCGTATTCGTGGCAAGGAAGAGGAGGTACCTCGTCTGGAAGCGGGAAATGAAGCATCTGTTGTACTTGAATTGAAGGATGGGGCGTTTCAAATGCTTCTGACGGGAGATTTGGAAGGAAGAGGAGAGGAACAGCTGGTGGAAAGCGGAGCATTGGAAAGCTGTCCAATCTTAAAAGCAGGACATCACGGGTCGAAGAATTCGGGAAGTGAAGAATTTCTTCAGATTGTGAAACCCAGATTAACATTAATCTCAGCGGGGATAGAAAACCGCTACGGACATCCACATGAGGAGACGCTGGAACGCCTGCAGGAAATCGGAAGTGAAGTATTGTCCACGCAGGAATGTGGTGCAATTACATTAAGGAGTGATGGAGGAAAAATAAAGGTTCACAAGTATTTATAAAACAGGAATAGGTGATAAAAAGGCTCTTGTCAAAGTGTTGGTTATTCATTTATAATAGAATAGTTATGAAGACCTTAAATGAAGATTTAAAATCAGGACAATTTAAGCAGGTATATCTTCTCTGTGGAGAAGAAGGATATCTGAAGAAACAGTATAAGAACCGTTTTGTGAAGGCAATGCTTCCGGAAGGTGATACGATGAACTATTCGTATTATGAAGGGAAGAATACGCCAGTGAAAGAAGCAATCGATCTTGCAGAGACCTTACCTTTCTTTGCAGAGCGCAGACTGATCGTATTTGAGAATACGGGATTTTTTAAAACTGCGGCAGGGGCAGATCTGGCGGATTATATTAAGAACATGCCAGAGACAACCTGTTTTATCTTTGTGGAAGAAGAAATTGATAAGAGAAATAAGCTCTATAAAGCAGTGAAATCAAAAGGATATATTGCAGAGCTGTCCACGCAGGATGCAGGAACTTTGAAACGCTGGGTTGCAGGTCTGGTCCGAAAAGAGCAGAAGCAGATTTCGGAGTCTGTGATAGTGTATTTTCTGGATAAAGTTGGAACAGATATGGAAAATATCCAGGGAGAGCTGGAGAAAGTATTCTGTTATGCACTGGAGAGGGATACGATCACGAAGGAAGATATTGATGCTGTCTGTGTGACGCAGATCACGAATCATATTTTTGAGATGGTAGATGCGGTTGCAGCCGGAAATCAGCAGAAAGCACTGGATCTGTATTATGAACTGCTGGCTTTAAAAGAACCGCCGATGCGTATTCTTTTTCTGCTGGTGCGTCAGTACAGGATGCTTTTCCATGTCAAGGCACTTGCAAACCAGGGGTATGGAAGAAAAGAGATTGCGTCTAAAGCAGGCTTACATCCATTTGTGGCAGGAAAGAACATGGAACAGGCGAAGCGGTTTAAGATGGGACAGCTGCGCCGTGTGATGGAAGAAGGGGCACAGTTGGAGCAGGATGTAAAGACAGGATTGCTGACAGACAATCTTGCGGTAGAACTTTTTATTGTAAAACAGTCAGAAAGATAGATGGAGGTAAGAAGTATTGTCAACAATTGATCAGAGTCATATTAGAAATTTTTGTATTATAGCACATATCGATCACGGTAAGTCTACACTGGCGGATCGTATCATTGAGCAGACAGGACTTTTGACTAGCAGAGAAATGCAGTCACAGGTTCTCGATAACATGGATCTGGAGAGAGAGCGTGGAATCACGATCAAAGCACAGGCAGTCCGTACTGTATATCAGGCAGATGACGGAGAAGAGTATATTTTCAACTTGATCGATACACCAGGACACGTCGATTTCAACTATGAGGTATCCCGAAGTCTGGCAGCCTGTGATGGAGCAATTCTTGTTGTTGATGCGGCACAGGGAGTTGAGGCACAGACACTTGCGAATGTATATCTTGCACTGGATCATGATCTGGACGTTATGCCGGTTATCAACAAGATTGATCTACCAAGCGCAGAGCCGGAGCGTGTAAAAGAAGAGATAGAAGATGTGATCGGAATCGATGCGGAGAATGCACCACTGATTTCTGCTAAGACAGGACTGAATGTACATGAAGTTCTCGAGCAGATCGTACAGCAGATTCCGTCACCGGTCGGAGATCCGGATGCACCGCTTCAGGCACTGATCTTTGATTCCAAGTACGATTCTTACAAGGGAGTTATTGTATTCTGCCGTATCAAGGAAGGTACTGTCAAAAAAGGTACACCGATGCTTATGATGGCAACAGGTGCGAAAGCAGAAGTTGTAGAAGTTGGAACTTTTGGAGCGGGACAGTTCATTCCATGTGACGCACTTGAAGCAGGAATGGTAGGATATATCACAGCCAGTCTTAAGAATGTAAAGGATACCCGTGTCGGAGATACGATCACGAATGCAGAGAATCCTTGTGCAGAACCACTTCCGGGATATAAGAAAGTAAATCCGATGGTATATTGCGGACTTTATCCGGCAGACGGAGCAAAGTATCCGGACTTGAGAGATGCACTTGAGAAACTGCAGCTTAATGATGCTGCGCTTCAGTTTGAGGCAGAGACATCGGTAGCACTTGGATTCGGATTCCGTTGTGGATTCTTAGGACTCCTTCATCTGGAGATCATTCAGGAACGTCTGGAAAGAGAGTACAACCTTGATCTTGTTACAACAGCACCGAGTGTTATCTACAAGATCCATAAGACAAACGGTGATGTGATCGATCTGACAAACCCGACAAACATGCCGGATCCTGCAGAGATTGAATATATGGAAGAGCCTATGGTAAAGGCAGAGATCATGGTGACATCCGAGTACATCGGAGCGATCATGGATCTGTGTCAGGAACGCCGTGGAATCTATCAGGGAATGGAATATATTGAAGAGACAAGAGCCGTGTTGACATATCATCTGCCACTCAACGAGATTATTTATGATTTCTTTGATGCATTGAAATCAAGATCCAGAGGATACGCATCTTTTGATTATGAGATGCTTGGTTATGTACGTTCCGAGCTTGTCAAACTTGACATTCTGATTAACAAAGAAGAAGTGGATGCTCTTTCCTTTATTGTATTCGAAGGAAGCGCTTATGAGCGTGGAAGAAAGATGTGCGAGAAGCTGAAAGAAGAGATTCCAAGACAGCTTTTCGAGATTCCGATCCAGGCAGCAGTTGGAAGTAAGATTATTGCGAGAGAGACAGTTAAGGCAATGCGTAAGGACGTTCTTGCGAAATGTTACGGCGGTGATATTTCACGTAAGAAGAAACTGCTTGAAAAGCAGAAAGAAGGAAAGAAGAGAATGCGTCAGGTTGGAAATGTAGAGATTCCACAGAGTGCATTCATGAGTGTCCTGAAGCTGGATGAGAACTAGATAAAAGAAGGAAGGAAAAGATACTGTTTTTATCAGACAGTATCTTTCTGTATTTAAAGATGAAAAAGAGAAATTTAGAATTATATCTCCATATTCCGTTCTGCGTAAGAAAATGTAATTATTGTGATTTTTTTTCAGCAAGTGGAACAGAGGAAGAACAGGCAGCTTATGTCAGTGCTATGATTCAGGAGATTCAGAGTTATCAGGAATTATCTAGAGAGTATGAAGTTCAGACCATTTTCCTGGGAGGCGGAACACCGTCTCTTCTGACACCGGAACAGATAGAACAGATTTTTAATGCAATTTATCATACATTTTCAGTAAATGAGAATGCAGAGATCACAATGGAAATGAATCCGGGAACAGTTGATATCGAGAAGCTTCATGCTATGAAAGCAGCAGGGGTGAACAGACTGAGTATTGGACTTCAGTCGGCACAAAATGAAGAACTGAAAATGCTAGGAAGAATCCATACATTTGAAGAATTCCTTGAGACTTGGAAACTGATAGAACAGGTTGGATTCAAAAACCGGAACATAGACCTCATGTCCGCACTTCCGGGACAGACGATAGAAAGCTACGAAGATACACTTTCAAAAGTTCTGGCACTTGAGCCGGAACATATATCCGCATATAGTCTGATCTTAGAGGAAGGTACTGTATTCTATGACTGGTATGAAAAAGGAAAGTTAGATCGTGGTGCATGGAAACTTCCGTCAGAGGAAGAAGAATATGCGATGGGAGAGTTGACAATACTAAGACTTGCAGAAGCAGGAATGCATCGATATGAGATTTCCAATTATGCAAAGCAGGGAAAAGAATGCAGACATAATCTGGGATACTGGAACAGAACGGAATACCTTGGGATTGGAGCAGGGTCCTCCTCATTGATCAAAGGAGAGCGGTTTGATCATATTCGAGATCGGAAAGCATATATTGAAAAGATTAGAAATGGTGAGTCGATTCTTATTGACAGAGAAATTCTTTCCGTGGAATCGCAGATGGAAGAGTTCATGTATCTGGGGCTTCGAAAAGTAGAGGGAGTTTCGAGAACAGATTTCCAGAATTATTTTGGAAAGAATGTGGATGATGTCTATGGAAAAATTCTTGATAAATTAGAAGAAGAACAATTGCTGGAATTTAGTGGAGATCGAATCCGACTGACGCATCGGGGGATGGATGTCAGCAATTGTGTGCTGGCGGAGTTCTTGTTTTAAAGGATGAAAACCAAAATTGTGCAAAATCAACCAAAAACAGTCATGAAATTTGTTGACTAGTTTGATTGACTATGAACGAGTTTGAACGTATAATACAAGCATAAAGAAAAACAATGGTCAGAGAGAAGGAGAATGCAAAATGATTTACACAGTAACATTTAATCCGTCATTGGATTACATTGTCTCTGTTGAGGACTTTAAGCTTGGACTTACGAATCGAACGAGTTCAGAGCTGATCCTTCCAGGTGGAAAGGGCATTAATGTTTCTACAGTGCTTGGTAATCTTGGTATCGAGAATACTGCACTTGGATTTTTAGCCGGATTTACCGGAAAAGAGATTGAAAGAAGACTCAAAGAGATGGGAGTTGCATCTGATTTTATTGAGATCAATGAAGGTGTATCTCGAATCAACCTGAAGTTAAAATCAATCGACGGAACAGAGATTAACGGAAGTGGGCCGGTGATTTCTCCGGAAGATGTAGAGAAGCTGATGGAGAAGCTTGACAAACTTGGAGAAGGTGATGTTTTATTTCTGGCAGGAAGTATTCCAACTTCTATGCCGGATGACATGTATCAGAAGATTATGGCGAAGCTTGATGGCAAAGGTGTCATGATCGTTGTAGACGCAACGAGAGATCTGCTGTTGAACGTTCTTGAATATCATCCATTTTTAATAAAACCGAACAATCATGAACTTGGAGAGATTTTTGATGTGGAACTTCTGACGAGAGAATCTGTTGTACCATATGCAAAGAAACTGCAGGAAAAAGGAGCAAGAAATGTTCTTGTATCCATGGCAGGAGAAGGTGCCGTTCTTGTAGCAGAAGATGGAAGTGTTTATGACACTCCGGCACCGAAAGGGGAATTAAAAAACGGTGTTGGAGCAGGAGACTCTATGGTAGCCGGATTTATGGCAGGCTGGATGGAGAAACATGAATACAGACATGCATTCCACATGGGAGTTGCATCAGGAAGTGCAAGCGCATTTTCAGAGAATCTGGCAACAAAAGAGGAGATTGCCGGAGTATATCAACAGGTTGTAAAGGAGGAGCGGTAGGATGAGAATTACGGATTGTGCGTAGATCTGAATGCACTTCCGGCTGACCAAAGAGCAAATTTTGGTATGATCACTCCGGTTGCGGCAGTATTTAAACAGATCGGTGGAACAGCATTTGGATTCATGGCTTCAGGTTCTTTTTTAAAAGGAGATATTAAAATGCTTACAGAACAAAGATATCAGATTATATTGGATTTGCTGAAAGAAAAGAAAAGTGTTACGGCGACAGAACTGAAAGAGATTTTAGACACATCAGAGTCTACGGTAAGAAGAGATATTACTGCACTTCATAAAGCCGGAAAGCTTATCAAGGTATTTGGCGGAGCGGTTGCGCTAGAAGATGAAGGCACTGTCTCTGCTTATGAACCGACAGTTGAGCAGAAGAGCGAACTCTATGTGGAAGAGAAAAGAAAAATCGCGCAATATGCGGCAGAACTGATCGAGGAGGAAGACTTTATTTATCTCGATGCAGGAACAACGACAGGTTATATGATTGATGCTCTTGGACATACCAATGCAGTTTTTGTGACAAATGCTGTTTCACATGCACAGAGACTGGCAGCGAAGGGAATCAAAGTGTTTCTGATCGGCGGAGAACTTAAGAACTCTACAGAGGCAGTGATCGGTGCCCAGGCAATGAAGAATCTGCAGGAATATCATTTTACCAAAGGATTCTTTGGAGCAAATGGAATCACAAAAGCAGAAGGATTCACGACACCGGATGCGAATGAGGCTCTGGTGAAACAAACGGCGATTGAGAGATGCAGGAACAGGTTTGTCCTTGCAGATCATTCAAAATTCGGATGTATCAGTTCAGTGACATTTTCTGCTTTTGAGAATGCAAAGATTCTGACAGATTGCTGTCCGGCAGATTATCAGGAGATGGATTGTGTGATAGGGGTGGAAGAAAGCTCGTTAATTTGAGTTCATTTCTTAGTGGGCAAGGTGAAATAAAAGTGGATACAAGTACTGAAAAACATAATTTTCCACATTCGAAATTAGAGAAAGAAGAGGATATCTTAGAGCAGTTGTGTATCTGGAAGACACAGAATATCTCATTAGATCTGGAACGAATCTGTCAGCATTTCAGAATGGAGAAAAGAGATATAGTGGTGTGTCTCAAGAGGATGCAAAAGGAAGGATATCTTGAAAAATTAATTGCAGGACAGGAGATACAATTGACAGATTATGGTCTATCTGTAGGAAATGATTGTATTTACCGGCATAATTCAATCAGTCAGATGTTACAGTTTATTGGTGTAAATGAAAAGACGGCAGACCAGGATGCATGTCGGATTGAACACATTGTAACCGATGAATCTACGAGAGCAATCTGCCAGTTTATCAATTATGAAAACATGTACTATGAGAGAAGAATAAGAAATTCAGAACTGACAGACCGTTATGAAAAAGGAAACTATATTTTTTCAATGCAGATGTATAGTCTGGAGCAACGCTGTCCTAGAAAATTAAAGAAGGAATATCATTGTTATTCCAGGAATGTAATTCTTGAAATAACAAAAAAGGGTTATTTTAAATTACAGAAAGTGAGCAGTCTGGGAAACAAAAGATTATGGTATAAGAACTATGATAAACAGTGGGTTTTAGCTGAACAAGGAGCACAAGGAGAACAGATTCCATCCAGAGTCTTTGAATTTATTATAAAGCCGAATGACAGAGTGATTGAGGGAAAACTTCTGATTGCATTTATGCCGGAGAATCAGACAGAACCGGAAGTGTGGGACTGTGGACAACTAGAAGTGGAAATATGGTAGAGGAATTGAGTCATGACCAGGAACCAGACAGTAGAAATTAATCATCTGACAGTATTACAAATTCAGTATCTGACAGAATTGGAACAACTGGAAAAGGGAAGAGGGACAATTGGTGCAGTTGCTGCAAAATGTGGCGTAAAACATCCAACCGTAAGCCGATTCTTTAAAAGTTGTATAGAAAAAGGATATCTGACCGAAAGTCTTGAATTCACGGATAAAGGGAAAAAGATGCTCCGTTGGCATCAGAAAGTCCAAAAAGACGTTAGGGAGTATCTGGAACGCAGTGGGATTACAGAAGGAATCGATGATGTTCTGAAAGGAATGATCGAAAATATTGATTACAGAAGACTGGAAGAACTTACAAAAAGCCATATGCGAATCAATAAAGAAATTCAAATGCAAAAAGAACAGAATCAGATTAGAAACATAGAAGAACTTGTGGAGTATGGCAATCATCCAGTTGTGATTTCTATCCTGCAGACAGATGGGAGTCGTCGATCCATGGCAGAAAATGGATTCGAACCTCTCGGGATTGTGAAACGTAATAAAAGAGGCTGTTATCTCGAATTGACAATCAGAGAAATGCATGCGGTATCTCGGATTAATGGAAAACAGATGAAAGGGCATCTTACCTGTCTGAAATATTTGCAAGGGGATATGTATAAAATTGCAGATGTAAAGAACGGAAGGATAAAAATACCTTTGAATGCATGTGGTTTTCAGAATTTTGACCATGGAACGTTACGTGGAAATCTTTTGATTACTGTGTCCAGTTCGGTTGGAGAAGCACATATGCCAGAGAGTACAGCACGATTGATTTTTAAGCTGTAAGTGTTAAAAATGCGAGAGGTTAACAGATAATAGATTTGATAAATATGTCTTAAAAGAAGTAATGTATGTAAAATCAGGAGCATATAGTACTTCTTTTTTTATGGTATAATGTCGCTGTTTTACAATTTATTAACAAGTAAAAAGAAAAAAATATTGATAAAAATTATCAAATAATATGAAAAATAACGTATTTATAAGGAGATTAGAAAATAAAGATTTCGTACTTAAGGGTACGAAATAAGTGGAAAAATATTGACAATCAGAAAGAGTATAATATATATTTTAACAGGATAATAGTCACAACTAACAACAAATGGAAGAAACTAACCTTGCGTGTTCGGAAATGACCATCATTATCTTATAAATACAGATGAAAATAAGTGATAAAGGAGAGGAGTATGGAGAAGAAAAATGAAACGAGAAAAAATCCTTTAAAAATAGTATGGATTGTGCTTGGATTTCTTTGCCTGGGACTTGGTACGGTAGGAATTGTACTTCCTATCCTGCCAACCGTTCCATTTTATATGGCAACACTATTTTGCTTTGCAAAGAGTTCTAAGAAATTGCACGACTGGTTCATAGGAACGAATTTATATAAGAAACATCTGGACAGTTTTGTTCAGAAAAGAGCTATGACCATGGGAATAAAATGCAAGATTATTGGAATGGTAACAGCAGTTATGTTGATTGGTTTTATCTGCATGAAGAATGTACCGATTGGAAGAATCTGTATCGCAGTGGTTTGGGTATGTCATTTGTTATATTTCTTCCTGAAAATTCAAACGATAAAGCCTGGGGAACAGGAACTGGAGGCAGCAGAATAAATGGATTCGATCGAAAAGAAGCGGCAGAAGGAACAGCGCGTTGTGGAAGAAATGATCCGGCTGTACTGCCGGAAGAATCATAAGGAATATGACAAAACGACAGGAAAGATGTGTCCTTCCTGTCAGGAACTTTCGGATTATGCCAGACTCAGAAGCCAGAAATGTCCCTTTATGGAAGAGAAAACATTCTGTGCGAACTGTAAGGTGCATTGCTACAAGCCGGAGATGAGGGAGAAGATTCGGAAGGTTATGCGGTTTTCCGGACCGAGGATGCTTCTGTATCATCCGGCACTTGCAGTGTGGCATTTGATATGCAGTAAAAAAGAATCGAAGAAATAAACAAAAGGATAAGATTTTTATGATTAAAACAAGACTGGTGGGACTTTTATCCCACGCAAAAAAGTATATTGTTTACACCATCCTGTGGCAGTGGGCAGCATTGCTCTCACAGGTGCTGGCAGTATTTACGATTGCTGACCTGTTGGAGCGCGTAGTCTATCGTGCGGTGACAGTGCCGGTGATTGAGAAGACAATCATGATCCTCGCACTGGTGGTGATCATACGATTTGTATGCGAACGGATGGGGGCAAGGTCTTCGTATCTTGCATGTGTAGATGTAAAGAGAATTTTAAGAGAAAAGATTTATGACAAGATGTTGAAACTGGGGGCATCCTACAGTGAGCAGGTATCTTCATCAGAAGTGGTACAGGTTTCGACAGAAGGTGTGGAGCAGTTGGAAACGTATTTTGGAAAATACCTTCCGCAGTTGTTCTACAGCCTGATTGCACCGTTGACATTATTTCTCATTCTTTGCAGAGTAAGTGTAAAGGCAAGTGTGATCTTGTTGATCTGTGTGCCACTGATCCCGATCTCAATCGTAGTGGTACAGAAGATCGCAAAGAGATTATTAAATAACTATTGGAGCATCTATACCGGATTGGGAGATTCCTTTCTTGAGAATTTACAGGGACTTACTACACTGAAGATTTATCAGGCAGACCAGCAGAAAGCAGATGAGATGGATGTGGAATCCCAGAATTTCCGTAAGATTACGATGAAGGTGCTGACCATGCAGCTCAATTCCACAAGCGTGATGGATATTGTTGCCTATGGTGGAGCTGCGATCGGTATGGCAGTCGCGGTGTCCGAATTCTTAAAAGGAAATATCAGTGTGGCAGGAACGTTATGTATCGTTCTGCTTGCCAGCGAGTTTTTCCTGCCGCTCAGACTGCTTGGTTCATTCTTCCATATCGCAATGAATGGTATGGCAGCGAGTGATAAGATTTTCAAGATTTTAGATTTGCCGGAACCACAGGCCGGAGAAAAAACACTGCCGGATGGAGCGTTAGATGTTACATTAGAAGATGTGCATTTTTCTTATGAAGAGGACAGAGAGATTTTAAAAGGAATCAACTTAAATCTTCCGGCAGGAAGTTTTGTATCACTGGTTGGTGAATCCGGATGTGGTAAGAGTACGATTGCAGGAATCCTTGCAGCAATGCTCATGTACGGTAGAGAAGCACAAGACATGGATAGCCAGCCCTGCCACTATTCCGAAGTCAGGGGAACGCAATAGAAAAATTCATAGCTGTATGCTATACTTAATTAGCATTTGAACATATCAAGCTGACACAGCAATCTCTTTGCTTGCCGTTAATGTGCGTCTACCAACAGTCCGCAGAAAGCAAGAGTAGCGTAAAGGTATAAAAATTTCAAACTTCTTTGTAACGAAATTCCGATTTCTCCGTCTAACCTATGAAGCTGAAGGAGGTGATGACAAGTATGGACTATGAAAAGCTCTATAAAGCCTACTATTTACAGGTATACTCGTATACTATTTCTCTTGCCAAAAATCGTGAGATAGCAGAGGAAATCACGCAGAACACATTCTATAAGGCTGTTTCTACAACATCACAATTCAAAGGTAAGTCAGATGAATTGACATGGCTCTGCTCCATAGCAAAAAATCTTTACCATGATGAAATGCGAAGTCGTCAGCGAGTAGCTGATGTGAGTGAAATCAATGACTTGCCATCAAATGAAAATGTTGAGAACTCAGTTGCAGATTCTGACATGGCGTTCCGCATACACCTCGTTCTTCACCGTTTGGAAGAACCATACAAAGAAGTCTTTCAGCTTCGCGTATTCGGGGAACTATCTTTTTCACAAATCGCTGCAATTTTTGGAAAAACAGAATCATGGGCGAGAGTTACTTATCATCGTGCAAAGCTAAAAATTCAAGAAAGGATGGATGAAAAGCATGAGTAAACAATGCGATATTGTTCGAGATATTCTTCCGCTGTATGTTGACGGTGCTTGCAGCGAAGCAAGCGCAGAGATGGTAAAAGAGCATTTGAACGCCTGTGCTGATTGTAACGCAATTTATCAGAAATTGCTTTCTCACACGAGCGAAGATGTTCTTCACGAAGAAAGCGAAAGCGTTATTATGCGCCATGAGGCAAAAGAAAAGCAGAGGGGCAGGAAAAAGATAACGATTGCTGTTCTCGTTTCCATCGCTCTTTGTACCATTGCAATTTTTACAGCTCTCTTTCTGTTACCTATAAACATTGCTTATGAGCCTGTCAAAATCGACTTCCCATTTGAGGTTGAAGATGTCGAAAGCGTTGAAATGTACCACTATGACGGAGTGCCTGCATCAGCAGAAAAGAAAGTAGTTGTTGCTGAAAATGATATAAAGACCCTGTATGATAAGTTCAAGGACTTATCCTTAAAAGACAAAACAACTGAGGAAACTGCCGGAGCAGATGTGACCAGCTTTAGATTTAACCTCTCAGATGGAACAAGCTACGATTTGATTTACGCCTGCTATGGAGTTAAAAACGGCGAATTGAAGTCAGAAGCAGGCGGTTTTAAGTATTTCACAAGTGCGGATATTGGCTCTTATTGGAACAATTTGAATACGGACCTTGAAGCAATTCCTATCAATGAGAGTGAATTGCCGTGAGCAGATAGCAAACCCAGCCGAGCCTGTCAACGGTCAAGATGAACGGCGCAAATGCGCCGCCGTTGACAGCCCCGCCCGTCTTTGCTGTTCGGTAATCAAGAGGGCGACAGCACAAGATGCTGCCGCCCTCTGCCATTATTCAGAAAGGGGGATTTTCCATGACCGAACACGAAAAGTATCAAGAACATATCCGGCATACACACGATGCCTTTTGCAAGACTGTTATTCGCCACGCTGCCATAGACGCAGCCCGGAGCATACGGAGCCGCCGCAAGCGGGAAATCTCGCTTGAATATCTGATAGAAGAAAAACACTATCCATTCAGTACCACAGATAAATACTTTGCGGAGCAATCCGGCATGACCAGCTATCCGCTTTTCGTCTGTGGTCAGATGGTGCTTTTGGAAAGTCCAGAGCTTGCCGCAGCCCTGTCCGCACTATCACAGATGGAACAGGAAATCATTTTCTTGTACTACTTCCAACGATTGACGCATAGGGAGATTGGACGGAGATATGGACGGGCTGGCAACACAACCGGGCGGCGTATTCAGATGATTTTACGGCGGCTACGGGCAGAGTTGGAGGGCTTGTCCTATGAACCAGCTACTTCCCTATGAAACAATCGTTAAGGCAAGCGAGGGCGACCCGGAAGCTGTTGCCGCCGTCCTATCCCATTATGCCGGATATATCCGCTCTTGTGCGAAAATGGACGGACAGATCAACACAGATATGCAGGAACATATCGTCGGGCGGCTGATAGAAAGCCTGTTGAAGTTCCGCTTTGACCGCTAAGCAGAAAAGTTGTATAATTAGAGCCTGACAAATTAAACTTTAATGGGGGTGGAGCAAATGGAACAGATTATCAATTATAGAGACATACCCACAGATAAAAGGCTTGACATATTAAATGCTCTTGAGCGAATAGGTTTTTTTCCTGCATACGGCGGTGTGAAAACCATGCAACAAATTATGGAAAAGTCAGTTCCGGGTTCAGGTCCACAATTCTATTTCGTTTTCCGTGAAAATGAGTTGATAGGGTACAATTTTCTCATTGGTGACACTAAGAAATATAAAGCGTTCCCATGGCTTGCTATTAGCAATATGGATGAGCAGAAGTTGGCTGTTTGCGAAGAACTGATGAAAATACAAATTGCTTTTTTTGAAGAACTCGGAATGCAAAAGATAGCAGATCATTGCGTTAGGATTATGGAAGATTACAGAAAAGGGATTGGAAAGCGAAAAGAAAGCGATTGCAGATAAATTCCATTTGAAAAACGGCTGACAATTTAATACCGCCGCCCATCACAGCGGCATATAAGCAGTAAATCTTGAAAAAGGTTTGCTGCTTTTTTTGCGCCTATTTTCAAAAATCTTTGGCAAACCACACCGCCGGATTGTTGTAGGGAGCAGGACGGGGAAATCAAAAAAATTTCCGCTGCATTTGCCAAAACGCACCTTTTTCACCGTTGTAGTGGTGAACAGCGGGCAGAACACGCCGCCGCAATCGCTATATTGGTGGAGCAAGCCAGTATATCCGCAAACCAGAGCCGCCGAGGAAAGCGGCAGTTTTTTAGAGCAAGATTCTACCACGGTGCCAAAATCCGCATATCTGCGGTTTTGCCCCTTTGGTAAATCTTGTTGGGGAGTGCCTTCCCCAAACCCTGCTCATGCGCCCTGTCGGGCGAGAAAGGAGGTCAACGCTTGAAGAAAAAATACAACACGCCCCACCGCTGCCATGTGGTCAAAACCCGCATGACCGAGGAAGAATACGCCGACTTTACCGAGCGGCTGAAACACTATGACATGAGCCAAGCCGAATTTATCCGGCAAGCCATCACACGGGCGACTATTCGCCCCATCGTTACCGTTTCCCCGGTCAACGATGAACTGCTGTCCGCCGTTGGCAGGCTGACCGCCGAATACGGAAAAATCGGCGGCAACCTCAATCAGATCGCCCGCGTCCTCAATGAGTACGGCACACCATACAACGCCCTGTCCGTTGAAGTCCGCGCCGCCATTTCTGACCTTGCCGCCTTGAAGTTTGAAGTCTTGCGAAAGGTAGGTGACGCTGTTGGCAACATTCAAACATATCAGCTCTAAAAATGCGGATTATGGCGCAACCGAGCAGTACCTCACCTTTGAACATGATGAGTTTACCATGAAGCCCACCCTTGATGAAAGCGGGCGGCTCATGCTCCGGGAGGACTACCGAATAGCAACGCTGAACTGCGGCGGCGAGGATTTTGCTGTTGCCTGTATGCGATCCAATCTCCGTTATGGGAAAAACCAAAAACGAGAAGATGTGAAAAGCCACCACTACATTATCAGCTTTGACCCACGGGACGCAGTAGACAACGGCTTGACCGTAGACCGGGCGCAGGCGTTGGGCGAGGAATTTTGCCGGAAACAGTTTCCCGGACACCAAGCCATTGTCTGCACCCACCCGGACGGACATAACCACAGCGGAAATATCCATGTGCATATCGTTATCAATTCTCTGCGGATAGCGGAAGTTCCGTTCCTGCCTTACATGGACAGACCGGCGGACACCCGCGCCGGGTGCAAGCACCGCTGCACAGACGCGGCGATGGAATACTTCAAAGCCGAAGTCATGGAGCTGTGCCACCGGGAAAATCTCTATCAAATCGACCTTTTGCATGGCAGCAAGAACCGCATTACCGAGCGCGAGTATTGGGCGCAGCGGAAAGGACAGGCAAAGCTGGACAAGGAAGCTGCCGCCTTACCAGCCGAGGAGCAGCCAGCCAAGCCCACGAAGTTTGAAACAGACAAGGAAAAATTGCGGCAGACCATACGCGCCGCGCTGTCCTCTGCCGCCAGCTATGACGAGTTCTCCGCCGTTCTTTTGCAGCAGGGCGTGACCGTCAAGGAGAGCCGGGGGCGGCTATCCTATCTCACGCCGGACAGGACAAAGCCCATTACCGCCCGCAAGCTGGGCGACGATTTTGACCGCACCGCCGTTCTTGCCCTTTTGGAACAGAATGCCCACAGAACCGCCGAGCAGACCGCAGCCATACCCGAATATCCCCGCAGCATAAAGGAGCGTTTGCAGGGTAAAAAAGCTGTCCAAACCGCCCCGGAAAAGGACGGTATTCAGCGTATGGTTGACCGGGCGGCAAAACGAGCGGAGGGAAAAGGCGTGGGATATGACCGCTGGGCGGCAGTCCACAATCTGAAACAAATGGCGGCTACCGTTGCCGCCTACGGGCAGTACGGCTATTCGCCGGAGGAACTGGACGCAGCCCTTGTATCTGCCAATGCGGATTTACAGGACAGCACCGCCAAGCTGAAAGCCCTGGACGCTGCTATCCGGGAGAAAAAAGAGCTTCAGACACAGGTGATTGCCTATGCCAAGACCAAGCCTGCCCGTGATGGTCTGAAAGCACAGAAAACGGAGAAAGCCCGCAGCACCTATCGGGAACGGTACGAAAGCGATTTTATCATAGCGGACGCAGCCGCCCGTTATTTCCGGGCGCATGGCGTTTCCAAGCTGCCAAGTCATAAGGCGCTGCAAGCGGAAATCGAGCAGCTTACCGCCGAAAAGAACGCCCACTACAACGAATACCGGGAGAAAAAAGCCCGCGTCAAGGAGCTGCATACCGTGAAAAGCAATCTTTCCCAAATCCTGCAAGGCGAGAAAGACAGAGAGAAAACACACGAACAGGAGCGTTAAAAACCGCCCCAAACGATACCAAAACGGGGATATGCCCTGCACCCTATCCGCAATACTACCCACCTTTGAAACGGGGCATACAGCGCAGGAAATCCCCGAAAATGATACCGAGAAACAACATTTTTACCGACCTATCCGCTTATACCAGCGGAAGCGGCAGAAAGGAGCGAGAAATGCCGCGCATGAGCAAAAAGCGGCGGTTGGAATGGAGCTTTTTCCTCAACCACCGAAACCGTATTACTTACAATGACCTTTGCCGGGGCTGCACACACGGCTGCAAGCAGAGCTTCCGGGCGATTATCGTCCTCTGCCCCCGGTATTTCTCTAAGAGATGGAAACACAGGGAGGACACCGCCAATGGCAGATAACCGCAAATATTACTACCTCAAACTGAAAGAAAACTTCTTCGACAGCGATTCCATTGTGCTGTTAGAGGACATGAAAGACGGGATTTTGTATTCCAATATCCTCTTGAAGCTGTACTTAAAATCGCTGAAAAATGGCGGCAGATTACAGCTTGACGAGCATATCCCCTATACCGCCCAGATGATAGCCACGCTGACCCGTCACCAAATCGGGACGGTGGAACGGGCGTTAGCCATCTTCCAGCAGTTAGGGCTTGTGGAGCAGCTTGACTGCGGGCTGCTTTATATGACCGACATTGAGCTGATGATCGGTCAATCCTCTACCGAAGCGGAACGGAAACGCGCCGCAAGGCTTGAAAACAAGGCGCTTTTGCCGCCGCGGACAAATGGCGGACATTTGTCCGACATTCGTCCACCAGAGATAGAGATAAAGAAAGAGATAGATATAGAGTTAGAAAAAGAGGGAGAGTTAAAGGGACAAGCCCCCGCCCGCCGCTATGGCAGATACAACAATGTTTTTCTTTCCGATACGGAACTGGACGAGCTGAAAGCGGAACTGCCCGACAAATGGGAGTATTATATTGACCGCTTATCTACTCATATAGCGTCCAAAGGAACGAAATACCGTAGCCATGCAGCCACGATATACAAGTGGGCGCAGGAGGACGAAGCCAAGAAACCGCCGAAAAAAGGCATACCCGATTACACCTTTAAGGAGGGCGAGAGTTTATGACTGAACTTTTTACCGATACCGTTTTGAATATGATGACTACTACCGCAGAGCCGGAGGACTACACAGGCGAGGACGGGCTGCTTTACTGCGGCAAGTGCCGCACCCCGAAAGAAGCCTACTTCCCGGAAAAGCAAGCCGCCCCGTTTGGGCGTGACCGCCACCCGGCAGAATGTGACTGCCAGAAAGCCAAGCGTTTGGAGCGTGAAACCGCCGAACAGCGCAGAAAGCACCTTGATACCGTGGAGGACTTGAAACGCCAGGGATTTACCAATCCCACCATGCAGGAATGGACTTTCGCCAATGACAACGGGAAATGCCCGCAAATGGAGATTGCACACTTCTATGTGGAGCATTGGGAAATCATGCGCGAGGAAAATATCGGCTATCTGCTATGGGGCAAGGTCGGCACAGGAAAAAGCTATTTTGCCGGGTGTATCGCTAATGCCCTCATGGAGCAGGAAGTCGCTGTCCGCATGACGAATTTTTCTGCGATTTTGAATGACCTGACCGCCAGCTTTGGGGGGCGCAACGAGTATATCGAGCGTCTTTGCCGATTTCCTCTGCTTATCATTGATGATTTTGGAATGGAGCGCGGCACAGAGTACGGTTTAGAACAGGTCTACAATGTGATTGACAGCCGCTACCGCAGCCGCAAGCCCCTAATCGTCACCACCAATCTGACATTGGACAGCCTGAAAAATCCGCTGGACACCGCCCATGCCCGGATTTATGACCGCCTTTTGGAAATGTGCGCCCCTATCCTCTTTACGGGTGAGAACTTTCGCCGGGAAACGGCGCAAGCCAAGCTGAACAGGCTGAAAAAGCTAATGGGGGCCCCACAAAGCCGTAAGGCTTTGCGGGGAGAGGAGGAGCAAGGAAATGAGCGTAGTTTTCCGCTCCAGCGGGAAACGGAGCCGAATGGACTTTGCGACGACGAGATGAAATGAAAGGAGTTGCCTATGGCAGAGAACAAGCAGAACACCACCCCGGAACGCCGCCCGGACTGCGTGACAGAGATCCGCATGGGCAACACCGTCCTTGTCGTTTCCGGCTTTTTCAAGAAAGATACCACCGACACCGCAGCCGATAAGATGATGAAAGTGCTGGAGGCGGAAGCCGCCGCAGGACACAAAGCCCAGCTTTCGCCTTAACGCTACAAGCCGCACAGAAAAATCGTCATTTTACCGGGCGGTAAAGAAGCAGAAGCCGCTATACAGACAGCCGCCCCATGTGGTATAATCGAAATACGGAATAGTGGGGCTGGCTGTCGGAAACGGAGGATTTTATGTTAAGACAGACCACCCAGAAAATCACTGCCCTTTATCCAAGACTATCCCATGAGGACGAGCTGCAAGGCGAGAGCAATTCCATTTCCAACCAGAAGCGTATTCTTGAAACCTATGCAAAGCAGAACGGCTTTTCCAATCTGCGCTGGTACACGGACGACGGTTATTCTGGTGCGAACTTTCAAAGACCCGGTTTTCAAGCCATGCTTGCGGACATTGAAGCCGGAAAAGTCGGGACAGTTATCGTAAAGGATATGTCGAGGTTAGGGCGAAACTACCTGCAAGTGGGAATGTACACGGAAATGATTTTCCCACAGAAAGGTGTCCGCTTCATCGCTATCAATGACGGAGTGGACAGCGCACAGGGCGACAATGACTTTGCCCCGCTGCGGAATATCTTTAACGAATGGCTGGTGAGAGATACGAGCAAGAAAATCAAAGCAGTAAAACGCTCAAAAGGCATGAGTGGCAAGCCCATCACAAGCAAGCCTGTGTATGGCTACCTCATGGACGAGGACGAAAATTTCATTATTGACGAGGAAGCTGCACCCGTAGTCAAGCAGATATACAACCTCTGCCTTGCCGGGAACGGTCCGACTAAGATAGCCCGTATGCTCACAGAGCAGCAAATCCCCACGCCGGGGACGCTGGAATACCGTAGGACGGGCAGCACCCGCCGCTATCACCCCGGCTATGAGTGCAAGTGGGCGACCAATACCGTTGTGCATATCCTTGAAAACCGGGAATACACAGGCTGTCTGGTAAACTTCAAGACAGAAAAGCTCTCTTACAAAGTCAAGCACAGTGTAGAAAATCCCCTGGAAAAGCAAGTGATTTTCGAGAACCACCACGAGCCTATCATAGACACCCAGACATGGGAACGGGTGCAGGAACTTCGCAAGCAGCGCAAACGCCCCAACCGCTATGATGAAGTGGGCTTGTTCTCCGGCATACTGTTCTGTGCGGACTGCGGCAGTGTCATGTATCAGCAGCGATACCAGACGGACAAGCGCAAGCAGGACTGTTATATCTGCGGCAACTACAAGAAACGCACCCATGACTGTACGGCGCACTTTATCCGCACCGACCTCTTGACCGCTGGCGTACTCTCCAATCTGCGGAAAGTGACCAGCTATGCGGCAAAGCATGAAGCCCGGTTTATGAAGCTCTTGATTGAGCAGAACGAGGACGGGGGCAAGCGCAGGAACGCCGCCAAGAAAAAGGAACTGGAAGCCGCCGAGAAACGCATAGCCGAGTTATCCGCTATCTTCAAGCGACTGTATGAGGACAGCGTGACCGGGCGCATATCAGACGAGCGTTTCACGGAGCTTTCGGCAGACTATGAAGCCGAACAGCAGGAATTGAAAGAGCGTGTTGCCAGAATACAGGCGGAGCTTTCTAAAGCGCAGGAAGCCACCGTAAACGCAGAAAAGTTTATGAACATTGTCCGCAAGCACATGAACTTTGAAGAACTGACCCACACCCTCTTGCGTGAGTTTGTAGAGAAAATCGTTGTGCATGAGTGCAGCTATGACGAGAACAAGACCCGTAGGCAGGACATTGAGATTTATTATTCTTTTGTTGGCAAGGTGGACTTGCCCGAATAACCGCCCGACCTGTCCGACACAATGCGCAAGTGCCGGATAGGAACGGCAAAATTTTTACACTTCTACTACTTCTTTATCGAACATCAGTAAAAGAACCGGGGATATAACGGAGAAATCACCATCGGTGGTGTACCGCTTAATGAAGTGAATGAAACCAATCTGATGCAGAGGGTTGTTCTGGTTCGCCATAACAGCTATCTGTTCAAAGGTACGGTAGAAGAAAACCTGAAGATGGCAAAACCGGATGCAACGAAAGAAGAGATGGAAGCTGTCCTTCAGAAAGTCAATCTCTTAGGGTTCTTACAGACACAGGATGGCTTACAGACACAGTTGCTGGAAAAAGCAAGCAACCTGTCCGGCGGTCAGTGCCAGAGACTGGTGATTGCCAGAGCATTGCTTCGGACAGACAGTGCGGTTTATATTTTTGATGAAGCTGCATCCAATATCGATGTAGAAAGTGAAGAACTGATCATGAATGTGATTCACGAACTGGCAAAGACAAAGACGGTGCTTCTGATCTCCCACAGACTGGCAAATGTTGTGAAGTCTGACAAGATCTATTTCTTAAAAGACGGAGAAATCAAGGAAAGCGGAAAGCATGACGAACTGATGAGCCGGAATGGTGCGTACAGACATCTGTATGAAAGTCAGATGGCATTGGAAAACTATGGAAAAGGAGAAGTGGCATAATGAGTGAAAATACGAATACAACCAAACGCAGAAGTGCCATCCAGATCATGGGAAGTCTGATTGGTCTGGTAAAACCCCTGCTCCATATCATGCTGGCAGCAATCATCCTTGGAACATTAGGTTACTTGTGTGCAATCTTCCTGACGATACTGGCAGGACAGGTTATCGTGCATGGACTTCTGACAGGGGTAGCCGGAATGATTGTTCCGGTGGACAATATGTGGCTGGTATTTTCCCCGGTAAAAACGATTATCACAGTTATGATCGTAATTGCAGTGCTTCGTGGAATCCTACATTATATGGAACAGTATTGTAATCATTTTATTGCATTTAAGCTGTTGGCAATTATCCGCCACAAAGTGTTTGCTGCCTTACGAAAGCTCTGTCCGGCGAAGCTGGAAGGACGAGATAAAGGAAACTTGATTTCCATTATTACAACCGATATTGAATTACTGGAAGTGTTCTATGCACATACCATTTCGCCGATTGCGATTGCAACATTGACTTCTATCATTATGGTGGTTTTTATTGGAAGATATCACTGGTTGGCAGGTCTGCTTGCACTGGAAGCTTATCTTATTGTCGGTGTAGCTATCCCAATGTGGAATGGAAAACGTGGCAGTCAGAAGGGAATGGAATTTAGAACAAACTTTGGAGAACTGAATAGTTTTGTCCTGGATTCCCTACGTGGACTGGACGAGACCATTCAGTATGGACAGGGCGAAAAGAGAAGAGAGCAGATGAGTAAGCAATCCAAAAGTCTTGCAGGAATGCAAGAATCATTAAGCAAAATGGAAGGCTCACAGCGTTCATTTACGAATATGGTTATTCTGCTTGCATCTTTTGGGATGCTGGCATTGACGATCTGGCTGTACGACAAAGGTGCGATGGGATTCGAGGGAATCTTAACCTGTACCATCGCAATGATGGGTTCTTTCGGACCGGTAGTAGCATTATCAAGCCTTTCCAACAACCTGAACCAGACACTGGCAAGTGGGGAACGTGTTCTTTCCCTTCTGGAAGAAACACCGCTTGTGGAAGAGATTCCGGGTGATGTGGAAACTTCCGCTGATCAGGGTGTGAATTCTGAGGAGAGTGCAAATCATGCATTCGCAGGAGCAGAGGCAGAAAACGTAACATTTGCATACGGAGAAGAAGTTATTTTGGATAATTATTCACTGAAATTACAGCCTGGTAAGATCACAGGGATTCATGGTGCGAGCGGTTCCGGAAAATCTACACTTTTAAAACTGCTGATGCGGTTTTGGGATGTGCAGGATGGAAGCGTATCGGTAGACGGTACAGATGTCCGAAAGATTCCGACCAGGCATTTAAGAGATATGGAAAGTTATGTCACGCAGGAAACACACCTGTTCCATGATTCCATTGCAAATAATATCGCAATCGCAAAGCCGGGAGCATCCAGAGAAGAGATTATGGAAGCCGCAAAGAAAGCGTCTATTCACGATTTCATAATGACACTTCCGAAAGGATATGATACAGAAGTCGGAGAACTAGGTGATACGCTGTCCGGTGGTGAAAAACAGAGAATCGGAATTGCAAGAGCATTTCTCCATGATGCACCGATGATTCTGATGGATGAGCCAACCAGCAATCTGGACTCGCTGAACGAAGGAATCATTTTGAAATCATTAAAAGAATCCGCTAGAAAGAAAACCGTTGTCCTGGTATCCCACCGAGTATCCACAATGAATGTGGCAGATGTGGTATATGAAATGGAGAATGGAAGAATTTCATAGCTAAAACATTTGAAATAGCATCACTAAAAGCGGCATGGTAACAATAGAAAACAGTGTTGTAACAACATTGATCGCACTGGCATATTGAGAATCATTTCCGTATACTTGACACATCTGGGTTACAGTTGAGGCAGATGGAGTAATGATTGCAAGAAATACAATGAGCATGATTTTATCTCCATCTGCTGAAAAAGCGGCGAGATGGCTCAACTTAATCAGAATCAGTGCAAATATAGGTAATACGATTAACCTGAGAATAGAGATAAAATAAACTTTTTTATTTGTAAAAATCTGTTTCAGATCCATACCGGCGAAAAGCATACCTGTTACGATCATGCTTGCTGGTCCAATCATATTACCGACAGAACTTATCGAATCATTTATGATTTCCGGTAAATGGATTTTTGTAAAGAAAAGCAGGATTCCAATAAAAATAGAAATCATATTTATATTGAGGACAATCTTTTTCCAGTCATAAGAAGCCTCTTGGCTGATAATTTTCTTACAGTGAGTCCATATAAAAACGAGTTGCACGCTCATGAATACACATCCATATAATACCCACTCTTTTCCTAAGATAAAAGTTACGATTGGTACGATCAGATTACCAGAATTAGAGTAATAGATAGAGGCAATTTCTACTTCGTTTAAATGAAAAAGTTTCCCTAAAACAGAGACAACAATAAGAAGGGTAATCTGTGTAAGAACAGATGCTATAAAAGCCAGTAGCAATCCTCTCACAGTGTCAGAAGTATAATCAACTTGAAAAGCGTTTATAATTACACAAGGGATGACCAGATAGAGGATGATTTTGGATAATACCTTACTGTCGGTATCCTCGACAATACCTGTTTTTACAATTAAGTATCCCATAAAGATCATAAGAAAAAGCTGTGCAATTTGTTTCATGAGAAGTATACTGATGGTCATAAAATTATCTCCGTATTCTTGTAAAGTAATTCATTTAAATTTTATATCTAATTTGCGATTATCCGCATAAACACTATACTTTCAAGCACTTTGAAGTATAGAAAATTATTTAATTTACCACGAATTTACCACAATTGAATGAGCCTTGATATGACAATAAAATAGCACTAAAAAGACACCCTTTACACCTGAGTGGTGTCTTTTGTTAAAAAGCAGTCAATCCTAAGACTAACTGCTTTGTGTGTATGGATATAAAGTTGTCAAACTGGGATTGTATGTTGGAAATTATTCTACATCAATCACATCATCTTCACCTATTTCTATGAAAGTGGTGCTACTATCTGTTGAAACGTTTTTAGATACTGACATATTAAATATTATCAAGAGGATATTCAATAGCACAATTACTAGGAATATAACCCCAGCAATTTTCCAAATTTTTTTGCTACGCCTATTCTTAATTGCCATCTGTTCACTGATTTTTGCAAGTTGTTCTGCGATGACATCATTATCATCTTCATCAGGTATTGTTCCTCCAAGCAATACAAATTAACATTATAGTTGCATTACTCTTATATTGATGTAAAACTTAATATTCTATTGTTCCCAATATCACATAGAACCGAATTTACTACCACTATCTTATTTAAAAATGAAAATATCTTCTATCGGTGCATTGAGAACCCGTGAAATATCAATCGCCAGTTTTAGAGATGGATTGTATTGTGTTTTTTCCAACCTCATAATTGTTTCTCTACGAACCCCGACTTTTTCTGCCAGTTGTTCTTGTGTTAAACCTTGTGCTACACGATATACCTTTAAGTTGCACATGAAATCTTCTACCATGACTTATTCTCCTTTTTCGTAGCGGTATAATAAATAGTTGCTAAGAAAAATGACTAAAGCATAGATAAGTGAAACAGAAATGAGCATAAAAATTGCACACCATTCCACATTACGAGAAAACATTCCTATTGCCATAAGCCAAATGACTATAAAGAGAAGTTTAAATCCTACTTTATAGGCGTTTATTTCTGCTTTTCTTTTATTTTCTAAAAAAAGTTCATCTTCTAAAGTGTGAGAAAGTTTTCCTTCAAAGAAAAAGCCGAAAAAGCCAAAAAATATAAAGAATACAAAAGGATATATTTTCCCATATTCAAAATAAGTCCAAAAACCGCTAAAACCTAGAAATCCAAATATTCCACACAGTCCCCAATATGAAGATACTGTTCTTGAATAGTTTTTGTCTTTAAAATTTTTAGAAAAGGCGTTTTTAAAGAAGATAACTGTTACATATAAGACATAAATAGCTATCAAAGCACCGACTATCAACATTGGTATATCCTTTATGGAAAATACATAATTAGACATATCCATGTTTTTAACCCAGCGTGCGTCGTTAAATAATAAAGAGTAAATTATCCCTGCAATCAGTAATATTACACACCCTACTCCCATAAAGATAACTTGTTTCATTTGTTTTTTTGTCATAATCATCCCTCTTTTCAATGTGATGTTTTTGTATCTTTATAAGACAAATATATCACTTAATATAAATGGTGTCAACAAGAAAATGATACAAATACATCTCATATCGTTTTTATATAATTTACTACAAATCAGATTTTGTCCCTTTCTTCCTCTTGTCTGCCACAAACAGTAAAGGAAAAGCCCTGTCAAGAGCCTTGCCACCATTGGTGGTGCTTTGCACTCTTTACTGGGCTTTTTGTTTGCTGTATCTTCTACAAAGAGGAAAAGGGTTACTCGTCCTCATCATCAAAATCGTTATTTTTCAATACTTCCCGTAATAATTCCATATCTTCTTTTGAATTGGGGTTTATCATTTTTACGACTTGATAAGGTGTCCTATATTTATGTCCCTCTATGCTTTCACCGAACATATCCATGCTGTATAAATCATCATAGTGGTCTAACAGTTTTTGAAACTTCAAATGCTGGATAAATTCTTTGATTGGATAAAGGTCGGACGCTACAATGCTTTTTCCGTTGATGTAGTCGGTAATATATTCCCGTAACTTTTTCAACTCATATTCCAGCCATTCTTCTTCGCTGTCAAAGAAGTTGTCATAATGCCCATGTTTTAATTCTGCATTTAGTCGTTCTTCAATTCTTAAAAACTGGCAGACTTCCTTTTCGGCTTGATTAACATACTTCCATTCTCCCGACAGTAATTCATTTGGGGTTACACCCAGCACGTCCATTATCTTTTCTAATGTATCAAAGGTAGGATAATTCACACCACGTTCAATCTTGGAAAGGCTCTGCATATTGATACCGATTTTGTCCGCAAGTTCCTGTTGTTTCATTCCTCTGTATTTTCTTATGGTTTGTATGTTCTCTCCTAAGAAACTGATTTTCTTTTCATAATGCTCCATAACTTAGTATAACCGCTCCTTTCGTTGCTTTTTTTGACGTTTATAAGCATATCATACTTAATCTATATCCAAAAGTCAACAAAAACTTCTTGACAAGTAATTCTAATGGCGTTATTATCGTGTTAGATAGAGCGATTAAGCACGCTAGGGTCAATCACACGCTTGAGTAAGCATATAGAATAGATATTTTCACTTTGATAGCATGAATAGGCATGGACTATCAGACTGAAAATCGGGTTTCTGACTGGGCTGTTCCGTTTAGCCACGAGCCTTACAAGGCTCGTGAGCGTTAAGAACGGGGCAGACACAGGAAGAAAGGGAACGCCTTTAGGCGTTCGTAAAGGGCGTATATGTAACACCGCCCTGCGCATACATGTCATAGTACCTAGAAACTGTGATAAATAAAGGAAAAAACACGATTTTTACCCCGCAAAAAAACGGGAAGTACGAAAGGAGTAATGCACTATAACTACACACAAAAATTTATCCGTTAAGATTGATTACATCAGCATTGTATTTGAAACCGCAACCGCAGAAGATGTCATCATGCACATTTTAGGTTTACCGACTGACATTTTCAATGTCTATCCGGCAAGCGTTAAATTCAAGACTTATCAAGCACGCTGGCAGATTGGAGATATTTATGTATCAGGGGACGCAAGAAAGACAGAGGACAACCCACAAGGGCTAGGCTGTTATCTTGTTATGACTGGCAGAGGGTGTGATGATATTTTCCGTATTCTCGACAGTAGGAATTATACCTTTGGGGATATGTTCAAACATTGTGAGCGAAGATACGGACTGGATAATTTCCATTTCACAAGGCTTGATATTGCCATTGATGATAAGAACGAAAAGCCATTCTTTACCATAGAGCAGATAAAGAAGAAATGCGAAAAAGAGGAATTTATCTCGAATAGTGAGGGCTACCACTTTGATGAAAGCAAGTTTGATGATTTCGACACCGCAAAGACTGTTTATATCGGTGCTGGTAAATCGGGATTGTCTTACCGCTTTTATGACAAGGATAAGGAAGTATGTTCAAAACATAATAAGACACTTAATGAAGTCGGCAGTTGGAAACGGACAGAAATGCAACTGCGTGATGATAAGGCTCATGTCTTTGCCATGACATTCAAAGACAGACCGCTGGAACTTGGGAAACTGGCTTTCGGGTTATTGGCAAACAACCTACGCTTTGTTGTGCCAAACAGAAACGAAAGTAATAAAAGCAGATGGAAAACGTGTCGGTTTTGGGAACGCTTTTTAGGGGCTGTGGAAGTCTTGAAACTGCAAGTACCAAAACAGCAAAATTCCCTTGAGGAAACACAGCAATGGCTCACAGAGGGTGGCGTGATTTCTGCTGTCAAAAGTTTTTATTTCTTGGAAGAACATGACGCATTAGGTGGACTGGAACGGGTGGGAACTATGCTTGATAAGGCAAGATACAGCACTTCCCTTTCCAGTAAACTGACCGCCCATTTACAGAGGATAAACCGCACCGACCTTATCCCCTATATCCAGTATGACACGAAACATGGGAAAGGGGGTATCTGATGAATAACAACGATATTCCCGTATGGGAAAAATACACCCTTACCATTGAAGAAGCGTCAAAATATTTCCGTATCGGAGAAAACAAGCTAAGACGCTTGGCAGAGGAAAACAAGGACGCTGGCTGGCTCATTATGAATGGCAACCGCATACAGATTAAACGCCGACAGTTTGAAAAGGTCATTGATAAATTGGACGCAATCTAATGCAAATGAGCCTTGTATGTGTTATGATGAACACAAGTCATATCAAGGCTCTTTCCAACAAGGAAAGGAGCAGACACCATGAAAGAAAAAAGACGGGATAGCAAAGGACGTATCCTGCATACTGGAGAGAGCCAACGAACAGACGGGAAATACTTATATAAATATGTGGACGCATTTGGAAACACAAAATATGTGTATGCCTGGAGATTGACACCCACAGACCCGACACCAAAGGGAAAACGGGAAAAACCCTCACTTCGAGAACTGGAACAGCAGATAAGACGGGATATTGAGGACGGTATCGACAGCACAGGCAAGAAAATGACGCTTTGCCAACTTTACGCCAAACAGAACGCACAGAGGGCAAACGTGAAGAAAAGCACACAGAAACAACGGGAACAACTCATGCGGTTATTAAAAGAGGACAAGTTAGGTGCTAGGAGCATTGACACAATCAAGCTCTCTGACGCTAAGGAATGGGCGTTACGCATGAAAGACAAAGGCTTTTCCTACAATACCATTAACAATTATAAACGCTCATTAAAAGCGTCATTCTATATCGCTATACAAGACGATTGTGTAAGGAAAAATCCCTTTGATTTCAAGTTGAGTGAAGTCCTAGAAAATGATACCAAAGAGAAAGTCGCATTGACAGAAGAACAGGAACAAGTCCTACTGTCATTCATCAAGACGGACAATGTGTATCACAAGTATTATGATGATGTGCTGATACTGTTAAAGACTGGACTTCGTATCTCGGAACTGTGCGGACTGACAATCATGGACGTTGATTTTATCCATGAGGTTGTAGTTATCGACCACCAGTTACTAAAGAGCAAGGAACAAGGCTATTATATTGAAACGCCTAAGACAAAAAGCGGAACAAGGCAAGTGCCATTAAGCAAAGAAACGATACAAGCATTTCAACGAGTGATGAAGAAACGCCCAAAGGCAGAACCATTTGTGATAGACGGACGGGGCAACTTCCTATTTGTCAATCAGAAAGGCAAGCCGAAAGTTGCCATTGATTACAACGCCTTATTTGTCCGTATGGTAAAGAAATACAACAAGCACCATAAGGATAACCCCTTGCCACATATCACACCACATACGCTACGCCATACGTTCTGCACAAGACTGGCAAGCAAGAACATGAACCCGAAAGATTTACAGTATATCATGGGACATTCAAATATCAGTATCACAATGAACTGGTACGCTCATGCGTCCATAGATACCGCAAAATCAGAGGTTCAGCGTCTAATCGCATAAGAAGTATTTACCACGATTTTAACCACGTTTGATAGCGAAAATATAAGAAGATAGACCTAGATATGTGAGGTTTACCACAAAAGCAAAATGCCCGTAGAGCCTATAAAATAAGGCTTTGCGGACATTTAAGAAGATATAAAAAGATAGTCAAAAAGACATATATAATTTTAAAGAAATCATAAATAAGTATAGTACTTTTATATGAAAAGTAAAGTGTGTATTTTAAGAAAAGACGGTGAATTCCACCGCCTTTTCTCATTCATCTAAGTCTATTTGTCAATCCCATCTGTCTCAATAATAAACCGTACTTCCCCGGTCTGTTCTTCCAACTTACCGCCATAATTATCGTATTCAGCGTCCGCTTCTTTGACCGCTTTCATTCTTTTAGAGAGATTCTTCAGATCATCCCCGCCTAGTTTTTCAAGTTTTTGAATTCCTTCTTTATCAAAGAGAGTGAGTCCTTCAGAGAGAGAAGAGATTCCTTCGGCAAGGGTTGTGTATCCTTCTTTTAGCTCTTTCCCGGCTGTGCCCAGTTTAGTAGCTCCTTGAGATAGCGTTGAGCTGCCTTCAGACAATTGACTGATTCCCTGTTGGAAAGAGGTAAGTCCCTGAGTGAGCTGTAAACTGCCGGCAGATAAAGCAGAAAGTGAGTTCTGTATAGTCTTTAATGTCTCACTGAGAGAAGAAAGACTCTGTGCTGCCTGAGCAAAGGAACCGACACCGGAAGACATCTGGTCAAGCGTAGTATGGCAGGAAGCAATCAGTTCCGTCAGGCTGTTTAATGTTCCTTCCGTGGCGGATTTCAGCTGATTGATATCTGTGGAGGAAGAAGAAAGATCAAGGTTCTGATCAATTGCAGATGCAATCGTATCATTTATTTCATTCTTTAATTGTGACATCTTATCGTTGACAGCATCTTTAGATTCTTCTGATAATTCTGAATCTGAGGCAGTTTCAGAAACAATCTGATCGATCGCAGACTGGACAGCATCTGTCGCAGCAGTTTTGGACTGTTCTTTTGCATCTTCTGTGATAGAAGATTTCAGAGTATCCCAGTTGACGGATGTGAAGGAAGATTTCGCCTCTGCAAGGGAGAAATCAACAGAATCCAGCTGTTGTCTAAGTAATTTAATCTGTTCCTGAAGTGATGAAACTGTTTCTGCAGACGGAAGGGAACCAGAATCCGTGTTTATCTGGCCAGAGAGAGCAGAATTCAGCTGTTCAAGACCATTTTGAAGAGAAGAAGCACTTGCAACCAGCTTTCCGGAATTTTCATTAAGTGCGGTTACACCGTTATCTAAAGCGTCTGATCCTTCGGCAAGTTGTGAGACACCGTCTACATATTGCCCAAGATAACTTTGATAAGTAGAAGCGCCGCCCAGCAGCTGCGCTGCTCCGTCAGCAAGTTTGCCGGATGCATCTCCGAGTTCCTGCAGGCTGTCAGCTGCATCCTCCATATCGTCAAAGGAATCCTCTTCCAGATCTTCAAACAGACCGGAGGAGACCACAGTCGCAGTAAAGTCCATCTCAAAATCTGTTACATCTGCAGTTACTTCCACTGATTCTGGGATAGAGATATCTTCCGTAGGTTCATAATCAGTAAGCTTCAGACTGTCCTTAAGTCCCGGGCAGGCATAACCGACAACGACGTTCTGGTCATTCATTGTAAATATTTTACCATTTGTTACCTGGATATTAGAAGCGGTGTCTTCCGGAAGGATCATGGCGGAGATCACTGCAAATGGAACCGGAGAAGTCATTTCTTCACCATTTACGGTTACATTTTCTTCGGTAGTATTTTCATAATCAAAACGAATTCCAAGTTTGCCGCTTTTTCCGGAGAGATCTTCCGGTTGTATAGATTTTCCATCCAGTGTGTAACTGATTTTTACATTCACAGGAAGTTCTTCTGTAGAAGTACCTTCATAATGAATGTCCTCCCCTTTGTTTTCCCAGGTAATCGTTCCGTCAGAGGATTGGGTGAAGGACTCATTTCCTTTCGTATTTTTTATGTCTTTCAGAGTTGAGAAGTCTTTGATTTCATTTGACGTTCCGTTATTTTTCAAGTCTGTCTGGACTTTGATCTCATTTATCGTTCCGCTTGCATCAGCTTTTACATATACCGTTTCTGATTTGTCAGCATCTGAAGCTGTGGCAGCTGTCTTTGTGTCAGTTGAGCATCCTGTCAGACTTGTGGCAGAAACCAGGACAAGACTGGCACACAGACCGGGAACTAATTTTTGTAATAGTTTTCTTTTCACGAGAAATCCTCCTTTCAAATGGTACCTGCACTGTTATGCCTAACTTAGAAGTTTGCAGGTTACTGTTCACTCCCGTGTCAATCACTTTGCTGATTGACACGGAGGATGCATGTTTTGGCTTGAATGCATCTCGCCCCATCACCAAAGGCGATTTAAAATGGCGAGATGCGTTGCTGGTCGCACATCGTGTGAACAGTAACGTTCGCAGGCAGCAGATACAGGCACAGTCACGATTATTCAATATTTTTTAATGCCTGATCCATAGGAACTTTCTTGATCCGCCGGTATTCGATCAATGCAACAAGCAGGTAAGTCCCGAATCCTAGCAGGAACATTTTTACATACAGGATCGGATCAATATACAACGGAATCCAACCGGAAATACTGCTGATCATAATTCCATGGAAGAGCGCTTTCATAAGAACTGTTTCGATTGGAAAACTCAGAGGCAGGAAAACCACGACCATAATGGTTGTAGAAAGCAGATACAGACTGCTGATCTCCCGGTCAGAGTATCCAAGTATTTTTGTCATAGAGATCGACTGTGCATTTTTTTCAATAATGATCTTTGACAAAAGATAGATCAGAATCATAAAGAGCACGATTGAAAATCCGTCTAACAGATACATCATGCTTCCCATCGAAACATTCAATTGTCTGGAGATTTTAGACAGACTGTCGAGGTCGATCACAGAGCCGATGTATTTCTGGTCAATATCAGTGATCTCGCTGTCAGAGAGATAACCACTGAAGTAATCGGAACCAAGGTCAAACAGTTTATTAAGCTGTTCTTGTGGAAGAAAAACGGTCAGACCACCTTCATAATCGTAGATTCCTTCAATAGAAAACGTATATGTATCATCTTCATAAGCTTCCTTTAAAGTGATTTCATCACCGATATCCAGAAAATATTTATCTGCATAAGCAGAAGAGATGTATGCAGGAGTTGCATCAGAAGCGACCTCTTTTTTTGAAACATCTTTGTCAGATACAGTTTCCTGAAAATCAATTGGAAGATAGCGGCTGTTGTCTGCAAGTCCATAGAGAAGGATTTCTTCTTCCTTATATTCCTTATCGGTTGTTTTCAGTGAATAAGCACTGAATTTCTCGGCATCAGGATTATCAGTTTCTACTTCATGCTGAAAATAGAGCATATTTACAAGGCTCTCCAGTTTATGATCTTCATCCATGGCATTGATTGGTATCTGCAAAATGTACTGGTAGTTACAAAGCAGGTTATCCTGTAGAACAGTCTGATAATGATCGAGTACAGCAGGGAAGAGCAGACCAAACATCAACAAAAGGTTTGCAAATAAGATCCCGAGGAACAGCAGAAGGTAATTGCTGATATTCTGGAAAATCACACGTAGTCGGAAGCGACTGAAAAATGGAATTCTTTTGTTCAGTGATAATGTATGCTTCTGTTGTCTTCTTTTTAAGTCTCTGCGGAGGAACTTCAAAGGAGAAAGTGATAATTTTCTGTGAAGTACCGTGTAATTGACGAGAAGCATTAGCAAGATCGGAATGATCGTAGTAAGTAGAAATGCTTCTGCGTTCCAGACGGTTACATATGTTGGAAGACTGTAGCTTCCGTAATACATGCCGGCGCAGATATCTTTCATGATCGTATAACCGAGAATGTTTCCAATCAAAGCACCAATCAGTGTGACAAGAATCGGCATCGCCATATAATGCCGAATCAGCTCATTTTTTGTGTAGCCACTGGCAAGAAGAGTTCCGATGACATTCGACTCTTTTGCAATGGTGTTGCTGATTGTAATGCCAAAGACAAAAGCCATGATTGCAATTACGATATAAAGAAATACGATCATCATTGCGCGGTCGCTTCCCATATCATCCCGGGTAAATGTGATTGCCTGGTTGAGATAACGCGGAACGAATTCTTCTAGAGAAACTTCCTTGTTGATTGCTTTCATCAGATCATCAGATACTTCTTTTTCTTCTTTCTCTGTCGTAGGTTCATCATTGTATTTCCACGCATAGCAGTATTTTACAAGTGGAGAATCTAGTGATTCAAATGCTTCGGACGTTACAACTCCAATTCCGAATTTGACAGAATCAAACATGGAATCGTTGTTGTTCTGAAAAAGACAGCTGTAATCCGGAAGAGCAATGAATCCGGTAACTTTCCAACTCTGTGTATCACTTTTCAGTGTGTCTCCGATGGAAATCTTATTGTTGTCAGCATACATACGATCGATGGCGATTTCATTTGCCGCTTTTGGAAATTCTCCTTCCATGAGACAGGCAAGATTCACTTGATCCCGGCTTTCAAAGATACGCATCGTACTGTCATTTGTTAAATCTTGTTCCAGATAGAAATTGTCATAGATACGGATACCATTTTCTTCTATAGACTGAATTTGTGCATCATTCATTTTTTCAGAAGTGCGGAAATGTCCGTTTTCTGTATTATATTTGTCAACCCCTTCATTATAAGCTTTGATCATGCTGCCATCGGCAACAAGGAATCCGGAGACAAAACCAATGGTTATTACAAGAAGAAGGAAAATGACAAGATATTTACCAAAGTCTTTCCGAAATTCTCTGGGGAGACGTTTGTTTAATGGATTTTTCATTGTCTGTTGCCTCCTTTACCAGTCAAGATCCTGGGCAGTGACTTTGTGGTCATTCAGGTAATTCTTTCGTACCATACCGTCACGAATACGGACAACATGGTCTGCCATATCCTTAATCGCATCATTGTGTGTTACCATTACAACTGTATTACCGTACTTTTGATTGACTGTTTCAATCAGCTTCAGTATTTCTTTCGACGTTTTATAATCAAGCGCACCGGTTGGCTCGTCACAGAGCAGAATATCCGGATTCTTTACAATCGCCCTGCCAATGGCAGTACGCTGTTGCTGGCCACCAGAGAGCTGATTCGGCAGCTTCTTCTGATGTGCAGAAAGACCAAGGGTATCAAGAAGTTCATCTACATCTAACGCGTGGTCACTTAAGTAAGCACCGACTTCAATATTTTCGCGCACAGTAAGATTGGGAATCAGATTATACATCTGGAAAACATATCCAAGATGTTTTCTTCGGTATTGACTAAGACGTTTTGCAGTCATTTTTTCCATCAGCTCGTCTTCAATTATGATCTGACCACTGTCCGCACGGTCAATGCCACCGATGATATTCAATAAAGTTGATTTTCCCGAGCCGGAAGGTCCAAGAAGAACACAGAATTCTCCCTTTTTAATCAATAGATCAATGCCTTTTAAGACTTCTACACGACTGTCGCCTTGTCCAAAGGATTTTTTGATATTGGTTAAGGATAAAAACATAGTCAGCCTCCTGTCTTGTGTGAGAATTGAGTTTATCTTATTTCAGGCTCCCTTGTTTGAAAAAGGATAGATAAAACTCACACATATTAGAAATGAATAGTATACGTTAGTTACAACTAACAATTATAACACAAAGAAGATGAAAAAGACACTATAAGAAATGTAAAAAATTATAATTATTTCAGATATAAAAAGGGCTTCCCGATGATTGAAGGGAGGTCCTTTTTGAAAAACGGATTGATTATTATATTTCACACATGCGTGCAGTCAGGTTCAGGCTGAAGTCGTTTTGCCACAAAAGAAAGCATGCTTTCGAGTACCTGACATTTATTGTTACAGACAGGGCAGAGGATGGAAGATACATTTTCTTCTGATTGGGTAGGGGCGGTTTCTTGTGATAAGAAAATAAAATCGTATAAATATTCAAAAAATTCTTTATTCGTTGGTTTTTTGTCCATACAGGTTCTGTTGAAAATCATTTCAAGAATAGTTTTATTTTCCGAAGTCCAGATTGCATTGACCGTGTTGCGGATGTTTTTTTCTACACAAGACCAGCTTGTCTCATAATGGGCAGCAATATCGATGTACAAAGCTTTGTTAATATTGGATACACGAGTCTGATCCTCGTTTATCAAGAGTAATCCATACACAATGTAATCATAACCAAGACTAGTTCTGGCAGCAATAAGTTTATCAAGTGTAGATTTGATTTCAATTACGAGTGTATTGTGGTTCATGAGAGTCCCCCTTAGAAAGTAATATAGATAAGAAGGAAGAGCCTGTTTTTGATATCATATCTATTATATACGTATTTATTATATTTGTAACGATAAAATTTATGAGTGACTTAACAAATGTACAAAATTATTTCTTTTTGTTATAATGAAAAGAAAATAATAGCGGTGTTCGACACCGAGGGGAGAACGCATGGAAAAAGCAAAAGTAATAGAATTAAAAGAAACAATTCTGGAAGATAACAATGCAGATGCACAGGTGTTACGTCAGGAATTAAAGGCACAGAAAACGTGTCTGATGAATTTGATGTCCAGTCCGGGAAGTGGAAAGACAAGCACGCTTCTGGCATTGAAACCGTATTTTGAAGGGAAAATCAAGTGGGGTGTGATGGAAGCAGACATTGATTCTGATGTAGATGCGAATACACTGATCAAGGCGGGAATTCCATCGATTCAGCTGCATACAGGAGGAATGTGCCATTTAGATGCAGATATGACACGGCAAGGAATAAGAGCATTTGACAGAGATGAGCTGGATTTTGTTGTACTTGAGAATATTGGAAATCTTGTTTGCCCGGCAGAGTTTGATACAGGCGCAAACTTTAATCTGACAATTCTTTCAGTTCCGGAAGGAGACGATAAACCGGCAAAATATCCGTTGATGTATGAAGTATCTGATGTGTTAGTGATAAACAAAATCGACGCATTACCTGTTTTTGATTTCCGAAAAGACTATGTGGAAGCATGTGCAAGAAGATTGAATCCACAGATTAAGATTTTTTACATCTCTGCAAAGACAGGAGAGGGTATGAAGGAACTGGCTGATTATCTGTTGGAAAAGATACAGGAAGTGAATGCATAATATATAAAAGAAGGGAATAAAAACATGGGAAATGTCAGAGTGATTGAGATAAGGGAAAGCGTATTTGCGGATAATGATGCTACTTCAAAGGCAATCCGCGAGAAAATGAGTGCCCAGGGGACACTATTCTTAAATGTCATGTCCGGACCGGGGAGTGGAAAAACAACATTATTAAGTGCATTGATCAACAGAATGAAAGAGCAGCTGAGAATTGGTGAGATGGATGTAGATATCGAGACAAGTCTAGATGCACAGAGAGTCGCAGATCTGACAGGCGTGGAATCCATTCAGATCCATAATTGCGGATTATGTCATATTGATGCGGATATGGTATCGCGCGCACTGCTTGAATATGATACAGAGAACCTTGATCTGTTAATTCTTGAAAATATCGGGAATCTTGTCTGTCCGGCAGAGTTCGATACTGGGGCACATAAGAATGTGATGCTTCTTAGTGTGCCTGAGGGGGACGATAAACCACTGAAATATCCGTTGATGTTTCAGGTAAGTGATCTGGTGCTGATCAATAAAATAGATACTCTGGAGTATTTTGATTTTGATTTTGAACTTGCTAAGGAACGTATCTTGAAATTAAATCCAAATGCAGTTGTTCTTCCGGTTAGTGCAAAAACGGGAGAAGGATTGGAACAGGTGATTGACTGGATTATGAAAGAAAGAGAAAAGCTATAAGCAAATTCTCCCTTGATTTTTCAGAGGAAAATGCTATAATTATTCTTGTGTCTGCTTTGGCAGATGCAAGAGAAGGAGTTGTATCGAAGTGGTCATAACGGGGCGCACTCGAAATGCGTTAGCCCTCCGGGGCACGTGGGTTCGAATCCCACCAACTCCGCTTGTATGTTTACCATGTAGGTATCATTATAACGATAAGTAAAAGTAAGAAAAAAGCACTAACAGAAGAGATATCACTCTTCTGAAGGTGCTTTTTCGTTTTAAGAATGAGAAACAATATGTTTTTTAATTGCGTTGAAACTTTCCTCGCTGATCACATGCTCCATACGACAAGCATCATCAGCGGCAATCTGTGGGTCAACACCGAGTCTCTCAAGCCAGGAAGAGAGAAGTGTGTGACGCTCATATATCATGTCAGCAATCGCCTGTCCGGATTCTGTCAATGTAATATAGCCCTCACGAGATACAATAATATGTTCGCTTTCTCTGAGCTTTTTCATTGCTACACTGACACTTGATTTCTTAAAGTTAAGCTCTGTTGCAATGTCGACGGCACGTACGACAGGAAGCTTCTTGCTTAACATGAGGATTGTCTCCAGATAATTTTCAGATGATTCATTTACATGCATAGGTAATGGCCTCCTCTATATAATAAATTATAATTTATCTGTATCACTATTTACAGTGAAATTTCATGTCTTTGCTTAGTATATCATAATTTATTCCTTACAGCAAATGATTTGCCAGACAAATTCAACATAGATTTGGAATGGCGTTGAACAGAAAAAAATAGAAAAACTGCAAATTAGTCATTGACAACTAATAAAGATTAGCATATACTAACTTACGAGCAGAAGAGAAAATGAAAAAAATTATCAATCTCAACTGTTTTTAATAATCTATATCAAATGAGAATGGATTCTAATATCATTTAAGAAAGAAGCGTGAGATTATGCCACTTACAATGGCCAACATTGGCGAAACCAATACAATTAAGAGAGTAAGCGGAAATGATGAGACGAAGCGTTTTCTTGCGAATCTTGGATTTGTGCCCGGAGCAGAAGTGATCGTGCTATCTGCAATTGGCGGTAACGTTATTGTTAATATTAAAGATTCGAGAGTAGCAGTAAATGCTGATATGGCGCGCCATATCATGATCTGATTGAGACGCTGAAAAAGTGATGAGTAAAGTAAGGAAGGAGTATGTGTTATGACTTTAGGTGATGCAAAAGTAGGAACTACTGTTGTAGTTACAAAAATCGAAGGAGACAGTGCTTACAAACGCCGTATTATGGATATGGGAATAACAAAAGGAAGTGAACTTTTTATCAGAAAAGTTGCACCACTTGGTGATCCGGTTGAAATTACAGTTCGTGGATACGAGCTTACTGTCAGAAAGGCAGATGCACAGTGTGTAGAGGTTAAATAAGCCTACAGATACAAAAAACCTGATGAGAGATTCTAGAATTTAAGGAGGCAAAGAGAGTAATGGCAATCACAATTGCACTTGCAGGAAACCCGAACTGTGGTAAGACAACACTGTTTAATGCTCTTACAGGAGCAAACCAGTATGTTGGAAACTGGCCGGGAGTAACGGTAGAGAAAAAAGAAGGTAAGATCAAGAATAAGAAGTACAAAAAGGAAGACGTTACAGTAACTGACCTTCCGGGAATTTATTCCCTTTCTCCATATACACTTGAGGAGGTTGTCAGCCGTGATTACGTTCTGAATGAGAATCCGGATGTAATCGTTGACCTTGTTGACGCAACTAACATCGAACGTAACCTGTATCTTACAACACAGCTGGTTGAGACAGGAGTACCGGTTGTAATCGCATTGAACATGTGCGATCTTCTCGCTAAGAGAGGTATTAAGATTGATGTCAAACGTCTTTCCATGCTGATCGGATGCCCAATTGTTGAGATTTCAGCATTGAAGCAGAAAGGTCTGGATGAACTGATCGATGAAGCAATCAAAGTTGCAAAGCAGAAGGAAGTAAAACTTCCTAGTGAGATCTTTGCAAAAGATATAGAAGCTGCTGTAGAAAGCGTAAAGGAAATCCTTCCTGATACAATTACAGAAGATAAAAAAAGATGGTACGCTGTAAAGTTCCTTGAAAATGACAGCAAAGTTGTAGATCAGATAAAGCTCTCAGGTGCAGCAAAAGCAGTTGTTGAAGATGAAAGAACAAAACTGGAAAAGAAACATGATGACGATATGGAAAGTATTGTAACTGACGGACGTTATCAGTTTATTCAGAAAATTGTAGGAACTACTGTTAAAAAAGCAAAAGAAAAACTGACAACATCGGATAAAATTGACCGTATCGTTACAAACCGTATCCTCGGTATTCCGATTTTCATTGCAGTTATGTGGCTTGTATATTACATATCTGTCACAACAGTAGGTACATTTGTAACAGATTGGACAAATGATACATTCGTTGGAGCCATTCAGGAGGCAGTTGGAGGATTCCTTACAAATGTCGGAGCAAGTGATCTGATCAACGGACTTGTAGTAGATGGTATCATCGGCGGACTTGGAGCAGTACTTGGATTCGTTCCACAGATGGCAATCCTGTTCCTTTTCCTGTCTATTCTTGAAGACTGTGGATACATGGTACGTATCGCATTCGTCATGGACCGTGTGTTCAGACATTTCGGACTTTCAGGCAAGAGCTTTATTCCGCTTCTGATTTCTTCAGGATGTGGAATCCCTGGAATCATGGCTTCTAAGACAATTGAGCAGGACAACGACAGACGTCTTACAATCATGACAGCAACATTTATCCCATGTGGAGCAAAACTTCCGGTTATTGCTATGATGGGTGGAGTTATTGCCGGTGAAGTAGCAGGATATCAGGAGAGCTCCTTCATTGCACCATTGATGTACTTTGTAGGAATCGTTGCAGTACTTGTTTCTGCAATCATCCTGAAGAAGACAAAACCTTTCTCAGGAAAACCGGCTCCGTTCGTAATGGAGCTTCCACAGTACCATATTCCACAGGCTAAGACAGTTCTCCTTCATGTTTGGGAGAGACTGAAAGGATTCATCATCAAAGCCGGAACAATCCTGTTCCTTGCATGCGTAGTAATGTGGTTCCTTGGAGGATTTGGATTTACAGCAGATGGATTCGGACTTGTAGAAGACAGCGCAGACAGCTTAATGGCAGCAATCGGCGGAGTGATTGCTCCACTGTTCGCACCACTTGGATTTGGTGAGTGGCAGCCTGTAGCAGCATCTATCTCAGGATTTACAGCGAAAGAAGCAATCGTTTCTACAATGGGAGTTCTTGCAAATGTGTCCGGAGATACAGAAGACGCAGTGACAGTAGCGCAGGGAGTTGCTTCCTGGTTCCCGTCAACAATTGCAGCATTTACATTCCTTCTGTTCAATCTGCTTGACTCACCTTGTCTTGCAGCAATCGCGACAATGGCACAGCAGATGCAGTCCAGAAAATGGTTCTGGTTTGCAATCCTGTTCCAGAATGTATTTGCTTATGTTGTTTGCCTGATCGTATACCAGGTAGGATCTTTCGTAACAGGCGGAGCATTTGGCGTAGGTACAGCAGTAGGATTTATCTTATTGATCTTCCTTCTGTTCATGCTCTTCAGACCAGATCCGTACAAAGATCAGAAAGTATACTCAAAACGTTCTGTGCAGGCAGCGTAATATGAGAGAAACAAGAACGTGAAAGCGTTCTTGAAAAATAGAGCTGGGTGCAGGAAATGTATCCGGCTCTCTGTTATAATTAGAGAAAAAGCGAGGTGTTGAAGACAATGATAGCAAATATTGTAATAATAGTTTTGATAATCGGATATTGTATTTTTCTCATTTATAAAGCATATAAAAATCATAAAGAAGGAAAACATGTCGGATGCGCCGGATGCAGCGGCAATTGTGGCAGCTGCGGTGGATGCAGCACGGCAGCAGGAAAATCTCAATATACAAAGAAAAAGTAAAAGGTGATTAGAATGGGAAATTCAACAGGTTCTATGTTTTACGCATTCGGTGCATTCCTTTTGATTTACCTTGTAGGTGTATTCATTTATCAGATTTATCTGTGGGTTAAGAAATGGAGAGAAAATAGAGAAGAGAAAGAAGATTAAAAGAGGAATTGCAAAATGGCAGATGTTATTATTGTACTGATTGTAATTATATTGCTCGGACTGGCTCTGAAAGGATCAATCAAACATTTTAAAGGAGAAGGTCCTTGCTGCGGAGGAGGTTCGGGGACTAGTAAGAAACCGAAAACAAAATTTCTAGACGGACCGGTGATTGGAAGAAAAACATTAAAGATTTCAGGAATGCACTGTGAGCACTGTGCAAATGCCGTGACGAATGCATTGAATGGATTGGATGGTGTTACTGCAAAGGTGAGTTTGAAGAAAAATAGTGCAGAAGTTTCCTATGACAGAGAAATTGATCTGGCAGATTTAAAAAATGCAGTAAAAAATGCAGGTTATGAGGTCACCTCTATCTCATGAGAGTGAAACTCTGTGAGATGGCGAAGTAACTGATACAGCGAAGACCAAAAAGCAGGAGGTGTACCGTGAGTAAGAAAGAGCAGATTATTGAAAAATTAAAAGAAAACGGATGCCGGATCACAAAACAGCGTAAGATGTTGATTGATATTATTTTGGAAAATGAATGCTCAAGCTGTAAAGAAATCTTTTATAAGGCATCCCAGGCAGATGAAAAGATCGGTGTGGCAACTGTTTACAGAATGATCAATGCATTAGAAGAAATCGGAGCAATCAACAGAAAAAATATGTATAAAGTTGATTGTGCGCAGGATTGTCCGGAAGATGGGGGATGTATCATCATGCTGGATGATGATACGATTTTTAAACTCACAGAAACAGGATGGAACAAGGTGATCCGCGAAGGACTGAAACATTGCGGTTATGTAAAAGATCAAAAAGTAACATCAATTAAATTACCGGATAATAAACGATAAAATTTATCGACAAATGCAGTTAGAATTGACTATCCGCATAGTGAGTTGATATGATGTATAAAAATTTTAGGAGGTTTTATACAATGTGGGATATATTTAAATTGAAAAAAGCAGGAATCTTTGCAGGAGGTGTTCTTTTCGGAACAGCGGGAGTGAAAATTCTTGCAAGTGATGATGCAAAGAAGCTTTATACAAACTGTACAGCAGCAGTTTTAAGAGCAAAAGACTGCGTTATGAAGACAGCTACAACTGTTCAGGAGAATGCAGAGGACATTCTTGCAGAGGCTCAGCAGATCAATGAGTCACGTGCAGCAAAAGAGGCTGAGGCTGTCTACGAAGCAGAAGAAGCAGAGGAGACAGAAACTCAGGAAGAGAATACAGGTGCGCAGGATTTCAAAGAGGAAGAAGTTTAAATCTCTATGAAATTTATTGTAAAGCATGAGATCAATGGCCGCCTTCGTATCCATGTTGTCCAGAAAAGGATGACATATACGGAGGCGGATACTCTATCCTGGTTTCTCTCCAATCAGAAGAATGTAACAGATGTAAAAGTATATGAACGCACCGCAGATGCTGTGATCTGTTATGTTGGAGATAAGGAAGAGGTCTTGAATTTATTGAAGCAGTTTTCTTATGAAAATGCAATTCTTCCGGAACATGTTGCTGCAGGTTCTGGAAGAGAGCTGAATGCTGTTTATCAGGAAAAGCTGGTCATGAAGACAGTTCTTCATTATGGAAGTAAGTTATTCCTTCCAATGCCGATCCGTGCAGTGATTACATCTGTAAAATCAGTGAAATATATCTGGCACGGAATCCGTTGCCTGATGCATGGTAAGATAGAGGTTCCTGTCCTGGATGCTACAGCAATCAGCGTTTCCGTATTCCGTAGAGATTATGCTACAGCTGGATCTGTCATGTTCCTGCTTGGAATTGGTGAGATCATAGAAGAATGGACGCATAAAAAGTCTGTCGGAGATCTTGCGCGCAGTATGTCACTGAATGTCAATAAAGTGTGGCTGAAGAGAAATGAACAGGAGATTCTTGTAAAATCATCAGATATTGAGCCGGGAGACCATGTTGTGATCCGTATGGGAAATGTGATCCCGTTTGATGGGGAAGTAGTTACTGGTGAAGGAATGATCAATCAGGCATCTCTTACAGGTGAGTCACTTCCTGTAAGAAGAAGTGTAGGACAGTCTGTTTTCGCCGGAACAGTTCTCGAAGAAGGTGAGATTGAAGTTCTTGTCAAAGCGGTATCAGGCTCTACCAGATTTGAAAAGATTGTGACAATGATCGAGGATTCTGAAAAACTGAAGTCTTCTGTAGAAGGTAAGGCAGAACATCTTGCAGATAGACTTGTTCCATATACATTACTGGGGACAGGTGCAGTCTGGCTCCTGACAAGAAATATTACGAAGACACTGTCTGTTCTGATGGTAGATTTTTCCTGTGCATTGAAGCTTGCGATGCCGATCACTGTACTTTCGGCAATCCGTGAGGCAGGCGAGAACAATATCACGGTAAAGGGTGGTAAGTTCTTAGAGGCCGTGGCCGATGCAGATACAATCGTTTTTGATAAGACAGGAACATTGACAAAGGCAACGCCGACAGTGAAAGAGATTGTTGCTTTCAGTGAATACTCAGAAAATGATCTGCTTTGTATTGCAGCATGTTTGGAAGAACATTTTCCTCATTCTATGGCAAAGGCCGTTGTAGATGCAGCGAAAGAAAGACATTTGTCTCATGAAGAAATGCACTCAAAGGTAGAATATGTTGTGGCACATGGAATCTCTTCCTCTATTGATGATAAAAAGGTTCTGATCGGAAGCAGTCATTTCATTTTCGAAGATGAAGGATGTACGATTCCATCCGAATATCAGGATAGATACGATTCATTAAAACCAGAATACTCTCATCTGTATCTGGCAATCGAGAAACAACTTGTTGCAGTTATCTGCATTGAAGACCCACTTCGTGAAGAGGCAACAGAAATGGTTCGTGATCTGAAGAAAGCCGGTATCCGTAAAGTTGTTATGATGACAGGTGACAGTGAGCGTACAGCGGCGGCAATTGCGAAACGCGTTGGCGTTGATGAATATTATGCTGAGGTTCTTCCGGAAGATAAAGCGAATTTCGTTGAGAAAGAAAAAGCAGAAGGAAGAAAAGTAATTATGATCGGTGATGGGATCAATGATTCACCTGCTCTTTCAGCAGCGGATGCGGGGATTGCGATCAGTGACGGCGCAGAGATTGCAAGAGAGATTGCAGATATCACGATTGCGGCAGATGACCTGCGTGAAGTTGTGACGCTGAAACTTCTGGCAAATGCCATGATGAAGCGGATACATAAGAATTACAGAAATATCGTCGGAATCAATTCAGGACTGATTCTGCTTGGCGTGACAGGAATTGTCCAGCCGACAGTATCTGCACTTTTGCACAATGCGTCTACATTGATGATAAGCCTTGGAAGTATGAAGAATCTGCTGGATGAAAATAAAAGAACAGAACTTGAGTAGTTACTGTGAACAGTAATCTTGAGTGAAACAACATAAAATAAAAAAGGCAAGAAAAAGAACTGCCGGGATTAACTTTTGTAGAGGTTTGTCCCGGTAGTTCTTTTTTATATGTTAGGAAAGTTCTTTCCTAACATATAAAAAACGCTCCGTTCAGGATGCGCACTGCGGCGTACAAGGTAGGTGTCGCAAGCGACCGCCGCAGGCGCAAGAATGTGCCAAGGCACATTCTTTATTCTAATGAGAAACATTATCAGTAAATGATATTGATATTACGTTTTCGTTATAGTATAGTAAATACATGGGTTAGACACGACTAACAAATAAGGAAGATATGTGGAAATGAATTCATAAAACATACAGGAAAAGAATAGGTAAAGTAATAGACAATCAGATTCAGATTTCAGGAGGTAATTCAGTATGAGTGTAGTAATCATTGGAGGACATGACAGAATGGTATGTCAGTATAAGAAAGTCTGTAAACAGTTTAATTGTAAGGCGAAGATCTTCACCCAGATGTCAGCAAGCTTAAGCAAACAGATCGGAAGCCCGGATCTGATCGTTCTTTTCACAAACACAGTATCCCATAAAATGGTCCGCTGTGCGGTAGAAGAGGCCGGCAGATGTAATGCGGATGTGATTCGCTGTCATACGAGTTCCAAGAATGCGTTAGAAGAGATTCTGGAGAATGTTTGTGCATAATAAATATTGCTGAATTATTGAAAGTATGAAAATAGAAAAGTCCCTTCAGAAGAAATAAACTCCTGAAAGGGACTTTTTCTGTATCATGCTGCCAATTACGCAGATTATCAATCTGAACAGGATCACAGCACCAATTTCTATAACTGGATATTTTTAAAGAGATCTCCAAGGTTTGTTCCGATATCTTCCGCTTTCGGGATCACAACCTTTTCAGCTTTCTCTTCAGCCTTCTCTTTGTCTTCTTCGAGAGCTTTCATGCTAAGGCTGATCTTGCCATCTTTGATACCGATGACTTTCACTTCAACTTCATCGCCAACTGTGAGAACATCAGAAGGCATTTTTACACGCTTCTGGGAGATCTGTGAAACGTGAACCAGACCGGAAAGTCCGTTCTCCAACTTTACAAATGCTCCATAGTTCTGAAGTGTTTCTACAGTTCCTTTCAGAACAGTTCCAACCTTCATACTTGCAATTTGTGCATCACGTGCTGCTTTTTCCTTTTCCTTCAGAAGCTCACGTGCAGAAAGGACAAGACGATTATTCGCCTGGTCAACATCGATCACCTGTACTTCGATATCCTTGAGAAGATAATCTTCCAGATTCTCAATATAGGAAAGGGACAGCTTAGAAGCCGGAACGAATCCGCGAAGTCCTTCTACCATTACAATTACGCCACCGTTGACAACACCTTCAATTTTAACAGGAAGAACAGTTTTCTTATCCATATAATCCTGGACTCTGTTCCATGGATTCGCATCATCGAAATGATTTTCATAGTCTGCCATTGTTTCTGTTACTTCATTTGTCTGTAATTCTTTCATTTCTTCGCTCATTAAAAGCACCTCATTTTCTTTTTCTCGTTAATCAAAAGTATAACATATGTATGAGAAAAAATACAACAAAAGAGCCAAAATCCGTGAAGAAAATGAAAAATGCGGTTGGATTAATAGAAAAAAAATGTTACTCTACTTATTGAATAGTGAATTGTCATGGTTAATTCAAGAATGCCTCGGCATTCTTGTTGCGAGGTGCGCGTCATGCAATTGCATGACATGTTTCTACTGCGCACCTCTGCAATCCTGCCGGAGGCTATATCAGCTGAGGGGATTGACTCCCACCACTGATATTAACTTGTATTTCACCATCTATAGAGGTGGGAGTCATCTCCCAGCTGATATACTTAATGAAGAAGCTGTTCATGTAAGATGACAGAATACAGAGATAAATTGATGTGAGTGTAAAAGTAAATAAGAGATAAATTTGAGAAGGAGAGATAGAAAAAATGGCTGAGAATAAAAAGGTGTATGTTGTAGGTCATAAGAATCCGGATACAGATTCTATTTGTACAGCAATTGCTTATGCAAATCTTAAGACAAAGATTACCGGAGAAACGTATGAGCCTCGTCGTGCAGGGCAGCTTAACGAGGAGACACAATATGTACTGGAACACTTTGGCGTAAAAGTTCCGTTATTGCTTTCTGATCTTAGAGAACAGATTAAAAATGTGGAATTGAAAGAAAGTCAGGAAATTCAGGGAAGCCTCTCAATCCGTACAGCATGGGAAAAGATGTCAGAGATGAATACTCATACGATTCCAATCACACGTAATGGTGTGCTGGAAGGTGTGATCACAAAAGGTGATATTGCGAAATCCTATATGGAAGTCTATGATAACACAATGCTTGCGAAGGCAAGAACACAGTACCGTAATATTGCAGCGGCAGTAGAGGGTGAAATTGTAACAGGAAATGAACATGGTTATTTTTATAAAGGAAAAGTAACTGTTGCAGCATCAAGCAAAGAGTTGATGACAAGCTTTATCGAGAAAGATGATCTTGTTATTATTGGGGATCGAATTGATGCACAGCAGTGTGCAGTTGATCTGGATGCAAGCTGTATGGTAGTCTGCCAGAATGATCCGATCTCAGAAGATATTCTGCGTCAGGCAGAGGCAAAAGAAATTGTCGTTATCTGGACACAGCATGATACATTTACGGCAGCGCAGCATATCAGCCAGAGTATTCCGGTAAGATCTTTCATGACAAAGGATCAACTCGTAACATTCCGTAAGAATGATTATGTAGATGATGTGAAAGAAGTGATGGCACGCAAGCGTTTCCGCGACTTCCCTGTTGTAGATGAAGATGGAAAGTTCTTAGGTCTTGTTTCCAGACGAAGACTTCTCAATGTCAGCAAGAAACAGGTGATCCTTGTCGATCATAATGAGAAGAACCAGGCAGTAGACGGAGTGGAAGAGGCAGATGTCCAGGAGATTATTGATCACCACAGATTGAGCAGTATCGAGACGATCGGACCTGTATTTTTCAGAAATCAGCCGGTTGGATGTACAGCAACAATTGTATCTCAGATGTACGAGGAAAATGGTGTCGAAATAGATCCGGTGAATGCAGGACTTCTTTGTTCCGCGATCATTTCCGATACATTGATGTTCCGTTCCCCAACTTGTACACCACTTGATGAAAGCACAGCGAAAAGGCTTGCAGAGATTGCCGGGATCAATATAGAGAAACTTGCACAGGCGATGTTCAAGGCAGGAAGTAACCTCAAAGGAAAGACAGCCGAGGAGATTCTCTTCCTTGATTTTAAACAGTTTACAGTGAATGATACGGTATTTGGTGTTGGTCAGGTGAATTCAATGAGCGAAGAAGAGCTTGAAGAGATTAAGGCAACAGTACTTCCGGAGATGGAAAAGACAAGACAAAATCACAGTCTGGATATGATTTTCTTTATGCTGACAAATATTATTGCAGAGTCTTCTGAACTGATCTGCAGTGGTAATGAAGCAAGAGAAAAGATTATCGGAGCTTATGATTTGGAAGATAATGCACAGAAACTGATGCTCAAAGGTGTCGTATCACGTAAGAAACAGCTCGTTCCGGCACTTGTATCAGCACTGCAGCAGTAAGAAGCCCAAGATATTTTCAAATAGAAAGTCAGAACCGTCTCCGTAACAGGGGACGGTTTTCAGGAGGAAAGAGAAATGGCGAAACAGGTATGGAAAGCCGGTAATATGGTCTACCCGCTTCCGGCAGTTATGGTAAGTACGGCAGATAAAGAAGGAAATACGAACATTTTTACCGTTGCATGGACAGGAACTGTATGTACAAATCCGGCGATGGTATACATTTCCGTAAGACCGGAAAGATATTCGTATCATATGATTGAAGAGAGCGGAGAGTTTGTGATCAATCTGACAACCGAACAGCTCGCCCATGCGACTGATTACTGTGGTGTGCGCTCCGGCCGGGATGTGGATAAATGGAAAGAGTGTCATTTGACTGCGAAAAAGGCAGAGAAGCTTACTTACGCACCGGTCATTGAAGAAGCACCGGTCAATATTGAATGTGTAGTGACAAAAATTGAGAAACTTGGAAGTCACCATATGTTTCTTGCAGAAGTGAAAGCGGTTCAGGTGGACGAGTCCTATATGGATGAGAAGGGCAAATTCGAACTCAATAAGACAGGTCTTCTGGCATATTCCCATGGAGAATATCTTGGACTTGGAAAAAAGATCGGAACGTTTGGATACAGCGTGAGAAAAAAGAAGACCGTTGACAAACGAACTGCTAAGAAGATCACAACAAAAAATGAATCAAGGAGCAAGAAATCTCCAGAGAAAAGAACTGTGAATAAAAATGCAACATTCAGAAAGAAAGGAAAAGCTAAGAAATGATTTCATTTGAAAATGACTATTCAGAAGGCGCACATGAGGAAATCCTGCGCAGACTGGCAGAAGTAAATAAAGAAGGAATTACAGGATACGGAAATGATTCATATTGTGAATCCGCAAAGGAAAAGATCCGTCAGGCATGTAAATGCCCGGAGGCAGACATTTACTTCCTTGTGGGAGGAACACAGACAAATCAGACAGTAATTGATTCCGTGCTCCAGAGCTATGAAGGCGTTATCGCGGCTGAGACAGGTCATGTTGCATCACACGAGGCGGGTGCGATTGAAGCCTCCGGTCATAAAGTACTGACCCTTCCGCAGCTGGAAGGAAAGATTCAGCCCAAAGATGTGGCAGATTATTTGAATCAGTTTTATAGTGATGGGAATCATGAACACATGGTTTTCCCGGGGATGGTCTACATCTCTCACCCAACGGAGTATGGCACACTGTATACACGTGGCGAACTCGCAGAGCTTTCTGATATCTGTCAGCAGTACCATATTCCACTGTATCTTGACGGGGCACGTCTTGGATACGGTCTTGCAGTAGAAGATACAGATGTGACAATGGAAGATATTGCAGAATACTGTGACATTTTCTATATTGGTGGAACAAAGGTAGGTGCTTTCTGCGGAGAGGCAGTCGTATTTACAAAAGAAAATGCACCGAGACATTTTGTGACACTGATCAAACAGCACGGAGCACTGCTTGCCAAAGGCTGGTTCCTTGGTGTTCAGTTTGATACATTATTTACAGATGATCTGTATATGAAAATCAGTAAAAATGCAATCACAACAGCTGCGAGACTGAAGGAAATCCTGAAAGAAAAAGGATATGACTTCTATATTGATTCTCCGACGAACCAGATCTTTGTTGAGATGGAAGATGAGAAGCTGAAAGAACTTGAGAAGAATGTCAGGGTCAGCTTCTGGGAGAAGACGGATGAGAAGCATACGGTAGTCAGATTTGCTACGAGCTGGGCAACGGATATGAGGAAAGTCGAGAAGCTGGGGGAGTATTTATAAAAAAGTAAGAATATAAATAATAGCAAATGCAGATAATATGTAGAAGCCTATAAAATGAGAATCATTATCATGTAGAAATATTGCGTTTTGTAAAGAAACTTGATAGAATACATATGGTTAGAGAAAACTAACTGTGTGAATAAATCATGTATACTCCTTTGTCTGTAATACCTGAACACAGGCGAGGGAGTCCTCAGAAAGGATGGACAACTATGAATTATCTGGAAATTGAAAAAGTAATCGGAAGAGAAATTATCGACTCACGCGGAAATCCAACGGTTGAAGCAGAAGTGTATCTTGTAGATGGAACTGTAGCAAGAGGTGCAGCTCCAAGTGGTGCTTCTACCGGAGAATTTGAGGCACTTGAACTTCGTGATGGAGACAAGTCAAAATTCGGTGGAAAAGGTGTTTCCCGTGCAGTAGAAAATATTAATACAACAATCAACAGTGCATTGGTTGGAATGGATGCAGGAGATACTTATGCGATTGATCAGGCAATGATCCAGGCAGATGGAACAAAAGATAAATCAAATCTTGGCGCAAATGCAATTCTTGCGGTTTCAATCGCATGTGCAAGAGCGGCAGCAGATGCACTTGAGATTCCGTTGTACCGTTTTCTTGGAGGAGTGAATGGAAACAGACTTCCTGTTCCAATGATGAACATTGTAAATGGCGGGTGTCATGCACTTTCTTCTGGACTGGATGTGCAGGAGTTCATGATCATGCCGGTTGGAGCGCCGTCTTTTAAAGAATGCATCCGCTGGTGTACAGAGGTATTCCATGCACTTGCAGGAATCTTGAAAGACAGAGGACTTGCAACATCTGTAGGTGATGAGGGTGGATTTGCCCCGGCACTGAAATCAGACGAAGAAGCAATCGAGACAATTCTTGAGGCTGTGAAGAAGGCCGGATATGAGCCTGGAAAAGACTTCAAGATCGCGATGGATGCGGCATCTTCAGAATGGAAGACAGGGACGATTGGAGAGTATAAACTTCCAAAGGCAGGAACAGTCTATACTTCAGAACAGCTCATTGACCACTGGAAGAAACTGGTAGAAAAATATCCGATCATCTCAATCGAAGATGCACTTGATGAGGAAGACTGGGAAGGCTGGAAAAAGCTGACAGCAGAGCTGGGAGATAAAGTCCAGCTGGTTGGAGATGATCTTTTTGTCACAAACACAGAGAGACTGGCGAAAGGAATTAAGCTTGGATGCGGAAATTCTATTCTGATCAAACTGAATCAGATTGGGTCTGTATCTGAGACTCTTGAAGCAATCAAGATGGCACACAAAGCAGGTTACACAGCAATTTCTTCCCACCGTTCCGGTGAGACAGAGGACACAACGATTGCAGATCTTGCAGTAGCACTGAATACCTGCCAGATCAAGACCGGAGCGCCGAGCCGTTCGGAGCGTGTAGCGAAATATAATCAGTTACTCCGCATCGAGGAAGAACTTGGAACAAGCGCAGTATATCCGGGGAATGACGCATTTAATGTGAAATAACATCAGTAAAATAACCTGACAGTCAGGAAAATCCATGCATTTTATGATCTCAGATGGATGAAATGCATGGATTTTTGTGCATATATTTCTTTGATTTTCATCTAGATTTTTTTAGCTATATGTCATACAATAGAAATGTAATTGCCATCAGGCAACATAATATTTAATAATATTTGGAGGATTTCATTATGAAGAAACCGGTTCTGGTCATTATGGCAGCAGGAATGGGAAGCAGATATGGCGGGCTGAAGCAGATTGACCCGGTAGATCAGGAAGGACATATTATTATGGATTTCTCGATCTTTGATGCAAAACGCGCAGGATTTGAGAAAGTCGTATTTATTATTAAGAAAGAAAATGAAGCAGATTTTAAAGAAGCTGTTGGAAAGAGAATTGAGAAGATCATGGATGTAGCGTATGTATTCCAGGATCTGAACAATCTCCCGGAAGGTTACGAAGTTCCGGAAGGACGTGTAAAGCCTTGGGGAACAGCACATGCTGTTTTAAGTGCGATCGATGAGGTGGATGGACCATTTGCAGTAATCAACGCGGACGATTATTACGGACGTCATGCATTTGAGACAATCTATGAATTCCTTACAACACATGAAGATGATGATAAGTACCGTTATACAATGGTAGGTTATCGTCTGAAGAATACAGTTACAGACAACGGACATGTTGCTCGTGGCGTATGTGAACTCAATGAGGCGAAAGAGCTGGTTGGAATCACAGAGCGTACAAAGATCGAGAAGCGTGACGGTGGAATCGCTTTCTCAGAAGACGACGGAGAGACATGGACAACTATCGACGGAGATACTCTTGTATCCATGAATATGTGGGGATTCACAAGAAGTATTTTAGATGAGATCAAAGCAGGATTCCCGGCATTCCTTGAGAAAGGTATTAAGGAGAATCCAATGAAATGTGAGTACTTCCTGCCATCCGTAGTCAGTGACCTTCTGGCAGAGGGCAGAGCAACCGTAAGAGTGCTTGAATCCGAAGATAAATGGTATGGAGTTACATACAAAGAGGACAAGCCGGTTGTAGTCGCAGCGGTACAGGCTTTGAAAGACGAAGGTCTTTATCCACAGAAATTGTGGGATTAGATTATGTGTTGTCAGTTACAGAATTTGTGAATCATAATGATTATGCAACATTTTTACCATAAGAGGAACTATTCGTATAAAGATTTTTGTGGTGGATGTGTTATAATCAGAGACAACAAAGCAAAGATAAGCAAGCTGCTGAACACAGTTATTGTGAGGAGCAGCAATTTGAGCAATAAAGCTCAGAGGAGGAATTTTAAAATGGCAATTTTAGTAACAGGAGGCGCCGGATTTATCGGAAGCCACACATGTGTAGAACTTTTGAATGCAGGATATGATGTTGTAATCGCAGATAACCTTTACAACGCATCAGAGAAGGCTGTAGACAGAGTAAAACAGATCACAGGAAAAGACCTGAAGTTCTATAAAGCAGATATCCGCGACAAAGAAGCAATGAACGAGATCTTTGAGAAAGAAGAGATCGAGTCGGTTATTCATTTCGCAGGACTCAAGGCAGTAGGTGAATCAGTTGTTAAACCACTCGAATACTACGAGAATAACATTGCCGGAACTTTAGTTCTCTGTGATGTAATGAGAAATCACGGCGTGAAGAATATCATCTTCAGTTCTTCTGCAACAGTATATGGTGACCCGGCATTTATCCCGATCACAGAAGAGTGCCCAAAGGGAACATGTACAAACCCATACGGATGGACAAAATGGATGCTGGAGCAGATCCTGACAGATCTTCATACAGCAGATCCGGAGTGGAACGTCGTACTTCTTCGTTACTTCAATCCAATCGGAGCTCATGAGAGCGGACTGATCGGAGAAGATCCGAAGGGAATCCCGAACAACTTGATTCCATACATTACACAGGTTGCAATCGGTAAACTTGAGTGTCTTGGTGTATTTGGAGACGATTATGATACACACGACGGAACAGGTGTACGTGATTACATCCACGTAGTTGATCTCGCAGTCGGACATGTCCGCGCAGTAGAGAAACTGAAAGAGAAAGCAGGAGTTTCCGTATATAATCTTGGAACAGGAAACGGATATTCCGTACTTGACATGGTGAAAGCATTCTCTAAAGCTTGTGGAAAAGAGATCCCTTACCAGATTAAACCACGCCGTGCAGGAGACATTGCTACATGTTACTGTGATGCTTCCAAGGCAAAGGAAGAACTGCACTGGGTAGCTGAGAGAGATCTGAACAAGATGTGTGAAGATTCTTGGAGATGGCAGAGCATGAATCCAAACGGATACGAGGATTAAGTTTGATTAATCATTTATAATGTGAAATAAAAAGTTGTTGATGAGCAGGGGCGTACGATGATAGTGCGGTTTCCTGTGCCATCAACAACTTTTTTGTATCATTTGTAAATTATGTTAACCAACCGAGAACAGCAACACAGCTCTTGCAACCAACAGTCCATCTGTATTATACTAATAGAACACGATTAAATTCAGAAGAAATTGGAGATAGAAAAATGAAGCGCGAAGTAGATCTTAATGAAATTTCAGACGGACGTCTGTATTCCTCCGGAGATATGGTTAAGGTGGACTGTCATGACTGTGAAGGCTGCTCTGCATGCTGCCAGGGAATGGGAAATTCCATCCTATTGGATCCAATGGATCTGTGGAGATTACAACTCGGAAAAAAAGAGAATTTTGATACACTGCTTGCAAACTATCTGGAATTGAATGTAGTTGACGGGATGGTACTTCCTAATTTAAAGATGGCAGGAGAGGAAGAAGCCTGTCTGTTCTTGAAAGATGGAAGATGTTCTATTCATGGATACAGACCGGGAATCTGCCGTTTGTTCCCTCTTGGACGTATTTATGAGGAGAATGGATTCAAGTATTTTATCCAGGTGCATGAGTGTAAGAAGCAGGAACGTGGTAAAGTGAAGATTAAGAAGTGGCTTGGAATTGCAGATCTGAAGAGATACGAAGATTTCGTGTGGAGATGGCATACATTTCTTAAGAACTGTGAAGAAGGAATGAAAGAACTTGATGAGCAGAACGCGAAAGTACTGACGGTTGTGGTTCTCCGTAACTTTTATCAAATGCCTTATCAGGCAGAGAAAGAAGCACAGTTTTATCCGGAATTTGAAGAAAGACTGGAAAGACTGAATGCAATGTTTGGATTTTAGAAGTGAAAGTTAGTAACAGGTGAAAGGCAGCAGTAGATGGAAAGCAACAGTAGAAAAACACAGATATTAAAAGAAATTTTTGGATACGATTCTTTCCGTAAAGGACAGGAGGAGATTGTAGATCAGATTTTGAATGGAAGAGATGTGTTGGCAATCATGCCGACCGGAGCGGGAAAGTCACTTTGTTATCAGGTTCCGGCACTTCTGATGTCTGGGATCACGATCGTAGTATCACCGCTGATTTCATTGATGATCGATCAGGTGAAGGCACTGAATGAAGCAGGAGTTCATGCAGCGTATATTAACAGTGCACTGACAGAACGGCAGATTACAAAAGCATTAGAACTGGCAGCGGCAGGCAGATATAAGATGATCTATGTCGCTCCGGAACGCTTGTTGACACCACGGTTTCTGGACTTTGCATGTCATACAGAACTTTCTATGGTGACAATCGATGAGGCTCACTGTATTTCCCAGTGGGGACAGGATTTCCGCCCAAGTTATGTGAAGATCACAGAATTCATCCGCCAGCTTCCAAGACGCCCGGTCGTCAGTGCATTTACAGCAACAGCAACACAGAAAGTAAGAGAAGATATTCTTGAAGTACTTGATCTTGAATCTCCTTATATAAATGTATCCGGTTTTGACAGAGAGAACCTTTACTTCGAAGTAAGACCAGCGCGTGGGAAGAAGGATGCAATTAAGGAATATCTTACACAGCACAGAGAAGACAGTGGAATTATTTACTGTGCAACAAGAAAAAATGTAGATGAACTCTATTTGGAATTGCAGAATGCCGGATTCTCTGTCGGAAGATATCACGCAGGAATGGGGACAGAGGCAAGAAATGAAAGTCAGGAAGATTTCATTTATGACAGGATAGAGATTATGATCGCAACGAATGCATTTGGAATGGGAATAGATAAGTCCAATGTCCGTTTTGTACTTCATTATAATATGCCGCAGAGCATGGAAAATTATTACCAGGAGGCAGGCAGAGCCGGACGAGACGGAGAACCGGCAGAATGTATCCTTTTCTATTCACCGCAGGATATCATGATCAATCAGCTCCTGCTGGATAGTAAAGAGCAGATTGGAGAATACACAGAAGAAGAACTCCGGGTGATCCGGGAACAGGATGTTCTCCGGCTGCGTAAGATGAGTAATTATTGTACGACAAGCATGTGTCTTAGAAAATACATATTGAATTATTTTGGACAAGAGACAGAAGAACATTGTGGGAATTGTTCCAATTGTCTGGAAGAATTCGTAGAGCTTGATGTCGGAGAGATTGCGGCAGACGTGATCGAGTGTGTGCGCGAATCCAGACAGAGATACGGTATGACAATGATCCTTTCCACACTGGCGGGAGCGAATACAGCGAAGATCAGAAGTGCAGGGATGAATGAACTTTCCGTTTATGGAAGACAGAGTAAATGTTCTCAGCAGAGGCTGAAAGACGTAATTTATACACTGCTCGAACACGGATACCTTCAACAGAGCGCAGATCGTTATGCGATCCTGAAACTGACAGACCGGTCAGAAGAATTACTGGAATCAAGAGAATTGAAACTTCGCTGCAAGAAGTCAGAACTTACAGAAAAGAAAAAGTCCGGAAGTGGAAAGAAAGCGTCTCATAGAAAGGGAGAGAGTTTCGGGAATCTTACAGATAAAAGCCGAGAATTATTCGAAGAATTGCGTTCTATGCGTTATTCGCTGGCAAAGAAAAAAGGAATTCCGCCATACATGGTCGCTTCAGATCGTACATTACATGAGATGTGTGTACTTGTTCCATTGAAAAAAGAGGAACTGCTTGAAGTACACGGTATGGGACTTAAGAAATATGAACAGTACGGAGCAGTTTTTCTTGATAAGATTCAAGAAGTGACAGCAGGTGATAAAAAGGGTTACGGTATATCAGAAGATGCTGATGGAACAGATGCAGTTCAGAACCAGAATCCTTTGGACATCGGACCATTTGGAAGCGTAGAGAATTAACAGCAAAAAAGAAGTAAAAGAAAGAAGTGACATAAAAGTGTCTGTAAAAATATTTTCAACATTAAAAAATTATAAAACAGAATATTTGCCAAAAGATATTTTAAGCGGAATTATCATGGCAGCGGTCTCAATTCCAATCTCTATGGGGTATGCACAGATCGCAGGCGTTCCGGCAGTGTATGGACTTTATGGATCTGTTCTGCCGATCCTGCTATTCGCCATGCTCTCAACTTCAAAACAGTTTATCTTCGGAGTAGATGCGGCACCGGCGGCAATTGTCGGAGCTGCACTGGCAACACTTGGAGTGACGGCAGAATCAGCCCAGGCATTGCAGTATGTACCATTGATCGCATTGTTTACAGGACTCTGGTTATTGTTGTTTTATCTTTTACATGCAGATAAGATTGTTGATTTTATCTCAACACCGGTTATGGGTGGATTTATCAGTGGTATTGCGGTGACAATTATTATGATGCAGATTCCGAAACTGATGGGAAGCCCGGCGGGGACTGGAGAATTCATAGAACTTGCAGAACACATTTTTCAGGCAATCACAAAGATAAACTGGTTGTCCTTTGGAATGGGAATTGGAGCACTTGTAATCTTGATTGTATCCAAAAAACTGATTCCAAAGTTCCCGATGGCAATCGTTATTATGATTGCCGGAGTTCTCTCGACAATTGTCTTTCATGTAAACCAGTATGGTGTAGTTCTCCTGCAGGCAGTTCAACCAGGGCTTCCGCGGCTTATTTTCCCGGATTTTACAGGAATCAATCTTACACAGGCCGTAGGAAGAGCGCTTATGGTTGCTGTTGTGATCATGGCAGAGACACTTTTGTCAGAGAACAATTTTGCATCCAAAAACGGATATGAACTGGATGACCGTCAGGAAATCCTTGCCTGTGCCGCAGGAAATCTTGCTGCCGGTGCAGTTGGATGCTGCCCGGTAAATGGAAGTATTTCCAGGACTTCCATGAATGAACAGTATGGAGGAAAGACACAGGTTGTATCTATTACAGCGGGACTGACTATGGCAGTTGTACTTATAGGTGCAACCGGATTTATCGAATATCTTCCGGTTCCGGTATTGACGGCAATCGTAATCTCTGCACTGATGAATGTTGTAGAGACACATCTTGCAGTACGCTTATTTAGAGTAAGCAGAAACGAATTCTATATTTTTATTGCAGCAGGGATCGGTGTGCTGTTCCTTGGTACGATTTACGGAGTTGTGATAGGAATTCTGTTATCTTTTGTAGCAGTAATTTTAAAGGCTACAAACCCTCCGAGATCTTTCCGTGGAATGATTCCGGGAAAAGAAGTTTATTATGATCTGGAGAGAAACCGTTTTGCATATCCAATCAAGCATGTGATTATTTACAGATTTAGCGAGAACCTTTTCTTTGCAAATAACAAAGTGCTGGTTTCAGATATTGAAAACAGCATCAAAGAGGATACAAAGGTCGTAATTCTGGACGCATCAGCAATCAACAGCCTGGATATTACAGCGGCAGATGCACTCGAAATGCTTGCAGCAAGTCTGAAAAAACGTGGAATTAAGTTTTATATCACAGAACATTCCAGAGAAGTTAACGATCAGATGAGAAAGCTTGGAATCGGACATCTGATCAAAGAAGGTGCTGTGCGAAGAACAATTCTTGCGGCACTTCATGATGCGGGGATTGAGCAGCCTTGCCCATTGGATATTCCAGAAGAAGATCTCGAAAAACTTAAGCGAAGAGAATATTTTTCCCTTCCTGCAGAAGAAGAAAATACACTGGAAGAGTTTGCATGGGCATTTGGTGATGATGCAGTCAAAGAAATTGAGAAACGAGTGCTTTCTATTGTGAAGCAGATCCATGAGATTACAGATCTCGAGAAACTTTTCGAAGAAGGAATCGAAGAAAAACTGGAATTTTGGAATTCACTTGGAGCACTTGATGAAGATGAGTTGCTCCGCAGAATGGAGCTTCACTTAGATGATCTTCCAAGTGATGTAAAAGAAAACAAAAAACTCGTCATTGAATTGATCGAGCGTAGAAGAAGAAAACTTAGAGATCGTCTTCTGAAAGAGCATCCAGAGATTGTTGAGCATATTGAAGAGCGAAGAGAGCGGCTGGAGCGAAGACTTGAGAAACAGAATCCAGATGCAGTAAAGCGTCTGAAACACTGGAAAGATGAAGAATTCTAAAGAACAATCTTTAAGATTCTTAATAAATCATTAGGATTGTTAAAGTCCTCTTGTTTCTGCAAAAAAGGAATGCTATGATTAATATGGAAGAAAAAGTCAGGGGACAATTTTAATTGTCCCCTGATTCTAAGAATAGAAAAGAAAAAAAGGGATAAGCATGTGGTCTAAAGAAACAAAAGAAGAAAAAGAACGCAAGAAAGAACAAGCGTTTTATGAACATTATGGCGCGATGGGAAAAAGCACAGATTCCATTAGAAAAGAGTGGGAGAGACGCAAGAGGAATGAACAACGCATTCGACGCCTCAAGAGACGAAGGAGAATTGCAATCATATTGATTCTGTTCGTTGTATTAGTTCCGGCAGTTTCAACATTTACTTATTTTAAAATGAATCCGATTGTATTACGGAGTAAAGTGATCGCGCAGGAAAAGAAAGAAAGTATGGATCTAATGTCCAACATCCGTTTCGTTGTTGGTGGAAAAGCGAAAGATGTGAAGACAGAAGGGAAAGTAGATACGAATAAAGAAGGAAAATATACGGTTTACTATGTCTATGGTAAACAAAAAGTAAAAGCTGAAGTCGAAGTTAAGGATACAAAAGCACCTGAGCTTAAAATGAAAGACAGTTATACAACAGAACTTCCGAAAGATATCAAGCCGGAAGATTTTGTAGAATCAGTAAAAGATGCATCAGATGTCACACTTGAATTTGTCGGACAGGATTCCTGGGAGAAGAAAGGAAAATACGGAGTAACTGTTGCTGCAACAGATAGTGACGGTCATAAAACAGAAGGTAAATCAACACTGAATCTGGAAGAGGATACAACAGGACCGACTATTGAAGGAGCAGATGATAAAGAACTTGCACAGGGCGATACGATGGACTTTAATGAAGGGGTTACGATAAAGGATGATATGGATCCAGAGCCAACATTGGAAGTACAGGGTGCTGACAAAGTGGATTTTGCAACACCGGGAACCTATATTGTTACCTATCTTGCAAAAGACCGTTCCGGAAACGAGACAAAGATTGAGCGAAAGATCAAAGTGAAAGAGAATCCGGATTGGAATGAGAAAGTTGTTTATCTGACTTTCGATGATGGCCCGTCAGAGAATACCGGAGAGATTCTTGATATCCTGAAAGAAAAAAATGCAAAGGCAACCTTCTTCGTCACAGGAAATAATCGGGAACATGATGATATGATAAAAAGAGCCTTTTCCGAAGGACATTCGATCGGACTTCATACCTATACACACGATTATGCAACAGTTTACGCATCCGAAGATGCATACTTCGCAGATCTGCAGAAAGTATCGGATCTGGTAGAGAGTATCACAGGAACAAAATCCATGATCATTCGTTTCCCGGGAGGATCCAGCAACACCGTCAGTGCAAAATATGTCAAAGGATTGATGACAACACTTACGAAAGCAGTGAGAGACAAAGGATATCAGTATTTTGACTGGAACTGTGATTCTACTGACGCAAGCGGAAATAATGTGCCGGTAGAAAAGCTGGTTTCCAACGCAACATCCTGCACGGCAAATCATGTTGATATTCTGATGCATGATACAGATGCAAAAGATACAACCGTACAGGCATTGCCACAGATTATTGATTACTATAGAAGTCAGGGATACACATTCAAAGGACTGACCGTTGATAGTGTGGCAGCGCACCATGGAGTGAATAATTGATAAATATTAGAAAGAGCCAGGACAGGCACAACACACGGTGTCTGTTCTGGCTCTTAATTATATCTTAATCCTCATCATCTGTCTGTACAGAGTAAGTCTGTCTCTTTCTTGCCATCTCATCGCTCTCAAGATATTCATCGTAAGTTGTGATCTTATCGATCAGTTTACCGCCCGGAACAATCTCCATGATACGGTTCGCTGTTGTTTGTACGATCTGGTGGTCTCTGGAAGTAAAGAGAAGTACTCCAGGGAACTTGATCAGACCATTGTTGAGTGCTGTGATAGACTCCATATCCAGGTGGTTTGTTGGCTCATCAAGAAGCAGTACATTTGCGCCTGAGATCATCATCTTGGAGAGCAGGCAGCGAACCTTCTCACCACCGGAAAGTACAGCAACTTTCTTCACTCCGTCTTCACCGGAGAAGAGCATTCTTCCAAGGAATCCACGAACATAAGTTACATCCTTTTCCTCAGAGTACTGTGTCAGCCACTCTGTGATATTGTAGTCATTGTCGAATTCTCCGCCGAAATCCTTCGGGAAGTAAGCCTGAGAAGTTGTAACTCCCCATTTATATGTTCCCTCATCCGGTTCCATCTCGCCGATCAGGATCTTGAAGAGGATTGTCTTAGCAAACTCATTTCCACCAACAAAAGCAACTTTATCCTCACGGCCAAGTGTGAATGTAAGATTATCAAGAATCTTCTCGCCGTCAATTGTCTTGGAAAGTCCTTCTACAGTGAGAACTTCATTACCAATCTCACGGTTTGGACGGAAGTCAATATAAGGATATTTACGGCTGGAAGGTCTGATCTCATCAAGCTGGATTTTCTCCAGGGCACGCTTTCTGGAAGTAGCCTGTTTGGACTTGGAAGCGTTCGCACTGAATCGGGAAATAAATTCCTGCAGCTCTTTGATCTTTTCTTCTTTTTTCTTGTTGGCCTCTTTCATCTGACGAATCAGCAGCTGGCTTGACTCGTACCAGAAGTCGTAGTTTCCTGCGTAAAGCTGGATCTTGCCGTAATCGATATCGGCAATCTGTGTACATACCTTGTTCAGGAAGTAACGGTCATGGGATACAACGATAACAGTGTTGTCAAAGTTGATCAGGAATTCTTCCAGCCATGCGATCGCATCAAGATCCAAGTGGTTGGTAGGCTCGTCAAGAAGCAGGATATCCGGGTTTCCAAACAGTGCCTGTGCAAGAAGAACCTTAACCTTCTCAGAACCTGTCAGGTCTTTCATCAGTTTATAATGAAGCTCTGTCTCGATACCAAGTCCGTTCAGAAGGTTGGCAGCATCAGATTCTGCTTCCCATCCATCCATTGTAGCGAATTCAGCTTCCAGCTCACTTGCTTTGATTCCGTCTTCATCTGTGAAATCTTCTTTTGCGTAAATTTCTTCTTTCTCTTTCATGATTTCATACAGACGTGCATTTCCCATGATAACTGTATCAAGAACAGGGAATTCGTCATATTTGAAATGATCCTGCTGAAGAAAAGAAAGTCTCTCGCCCGGGGAGATAACTACATCACCGGATGTCGGCTCAAGCTGTCCGGAAAGAATCTTAAGAAATGTAGATTTACCGGCACCATTCGCACCGATCATTCCGTAACAGTTCCCCTCTGTGAATTTGATGTTAACATCTTCGAACAGCGCCTTTTTCCCGACGCGAAGGGTTACGTTATTTGCACTAATCATTTGAAAGTCTCCTTGTAAATAAATTAGAATTGTGATTACGTTGTTATAATTGTCCTTTTCAAATACGTGTGAATAAGAACATACCAATCCATATATTAACATAGAAGAAAGGGTGCTGACAAGTACTGAAATAGAAAAATGCATACGAAAAAACAGGGTAAACTGTGTGAAAATGTATAAGAACTAATCCTTGTTCTTTCCATTGTAAAAAGTTATAATGTTACTAAGAATCTCACAATATAAATAGCAGTAGAAAAGAGGAGAAACCATGGCACTTAAGAAAGCAACAATCGTACTGGAAGGTGGAGCAACAAGAGGCATATTTACTTCTGGTGCTCTGGATTACCTTATGGAACAGGATATTTATTTTTCAGATGTGATCGGTGTGTCTGCCGGCGCATGTAATGCAGTAGATTATGTTTCCAGACAGCCGGGACGTACAAGAGACTGTATGATTCCGAATACGAAAGATATGAAGTATATTAATGGAGTGAAAGATACGATCAGGGAGAAAAGTCTGATGAATATGGATTTGATTTTTGATAAATATCCGAATGAACTGATCCCATTTGATTTCGATACATATTTTCAGTCAGAGATGCACTGTGAGCTGGTAACGACAAACTGTCTGACTGGAAATGCAGAATATATGACGGAAACAGAAGATCCCGACCGATTGATGAAGATCTGTCGTGCATCAAGCAGTATGCCGCTTGTGACTCCGATGGTGAATATTGACGGTGTCCCGTATCTGGATGGCGGACTTGCAGATTCTGTTCCGATCCGTCGTGCACAGAAGCTTGGGAATGAGAAGATCATAGTGATCCTGACGAGAAATCAGGGCTATCGTAAGAAAGTGATCTCAACGGCAGTGCAGAAGCTTTACAGACAGGCATATAAGTCCTATCCGAATGCAGTCCGGACAATCTTCAGAAGAAGTTTTATCTATAATAAAACGATGAATTATCTGGACCAGCTTGAGAAGCGTGGAGAGATCTATGTCCTTCGTCCACATGTAAAACCAGTGTCACGGCTCGAACAGCATCCGGATGTCCTGCATGCATTTTATGAACATGGATATCATCTGATGGAGCGAAAGACAGAAGAAATGTTGAAGTATCTTGAACAGTAAAAATAAATCGACTTGTTAAAAGAAGAGAGAAAAGGGAGTTGAGTTATATGAGAGAGATTTTAGAAGAAACTCAGAACCGTGAATTATCGTGGCTTCGGTTCAATCAGCGCGTTCTCGAAGAAGCACGGGACGAGACAGTTCCTTTGATGGAACGTATGAAATTCGTAGCTATTTTCACAAGTAACTTAGACGAGTTTTTTATGATCCGCGTAGGAAGTCTGTATGATATGGCATCAGCAGACAGCAAAAAGATTGATCAGCGATCCGGTATGACAGCAAAACAGCAGTTAGATGCAATTTATCGAGCTGTTTCCCCACTTTACAAGGAACGCGATAAGACATATGCAGAGATCAAGAAACAGTTAAGTCCGTATGGTGTCTGCGGTCTTGACTTCAAGGAACTGGAACAGCAGGAGAAGAAGTTTGTAAAGAAATATTTCAAAGAAGAAGTAATGCCGGTGCTTTCCCCACAGATCGTAGATGCGAACCATCCGTTCCCACATCTGTTAAGTAAAGAACTGTATGTGGTTGCGAATCTGAAGCAGGGAGACAAGACGATGCTCGGAATCATCCCGGTACCACAATATATTTCTAATATTCTCTATCTTCCGGGGTATGACATCCGTTATATCCGTATGGAAAAGATTATCCTGGAATTTATTGATCTTGTTTTTGACCAGTATCAGATCTCAGACAAGAATTATATCCGTGTAACGAGAAATGCAGATATATCACCGGATGATGAAGCTTATGCAGACAGCGGAGATTTCCGTCATGTGATGCAGGAGACACTTCATAAGAGAAGAAGGATGGCCGTTGTCCGTCTTGAGGCAGCCAATTCTCTGAGTAAAGAGATGGAGAAATATTTCTGTGAGAAATTCAATATCCGTCCGGAATGCATTTTCCGAACAAAGATGCCGATGAAGCTGGACTTTATCTTTGCAATCGCTGATAAACTTCCGGATTCGAAGAAAAAAACGCTCGTGGATGTACCATTTTCTCCGCAACCGTCTTCCATGCTTGCAGAGGGTAAGGTGATTCCGCAGATAAAGAAGAAAGATGTACTTCTTTGCTATCCATACGAAAGCATGGAACCGTTCCTCCAGCTGATCAAAGAAGCATCAACAGACCCGGAAGTTCTGACGATCAAGATCACAATCTACCGTCTGGCGAAGAAAGCACGACTTGTAGAATATCTCTGCGCAGCGGCTGAGAATGGAAAAGAGGTTACGGTCCTGATCGAGCTGAGAGCACGTTTTGATGAGCAGAACAACATTGACTGGTCCGAGCGTCTGGAAGAGGCCGGATGCCGTGTTCTGTACGGATTCGAGGGTTATAAGGTACACTCCAAGATCTGCCTGATCACATACAGAAACCGTACCGGAATTCATTACATTACACAGATTGGAACCGGAAATTATAACGAAAAGACAGCGAAGATGTATACCGATTACTCGCTGATGACAAGCAGACAAGAGATTGGTGAAGACGCAGCAGTCTTTTTCCAAAATATGTCGATCAGCAATCTGAATGGAGTTTACAAGTATCTGATTGTTTCACCGACAAGCCTGAAACAGAAAGTACTTGCCTTGATGGATGAAGAAATTGCAAAAGGTGAGAACGGAAGAATCATTATGAAAATGAATTCTGTTACGGACATGGATTTCATTCGCAAAGTAACAGAAGCATCTCAGGCAGGGGTGAAGATAGATCTGATCGTGCGTGGGATCTGCTGTATCCTCCCGGGGATCAAGGGAAAGACAGAGAATCTGCGTGTGACAAGTATCGTCGGAAGATATCTGGAGCATCCAAGACTTTTTGTCTTCGGAAAAGGAGCAGATGCAACAGTTTATATTGGATCTGCTGATATGATGACAAGAAATACAGAGAAGCGTGTAGAAGTCGCGTGCCCGGTCTATGATGTAGAGATCCGGAAACGCCTGTTCCATCAGCTTCATGTAATGCTTTCTGACAATGTGAAAGCCCGTGCGATGACAAGTGACGGAACATATGTGAAGAAACCGGTGGAAGACGGAGCAAGTCTTGTGAATGCACAGGAGACCTTTATGAGAGAAGCATCACAGGCAAAACATCCGGCTGCAACTGCCATACCGAAGAAGAAAAAAGAAGGATTCTTAACAACCGTACGGAAGATTTTTAAAAGAAAATAGAAAGACGAGAGATGGAGGAGCAAAGATGAAACCGTTACAGAAAAAAGACTTTGGAAAGACATCGAAAGGGGAATTGGCTACCGTATATACACTGGAAAATGAAGCAGGAATGCAGATCAGCGTATCTGACTTCGGAGCAACACTGACAAGCGTACTTGTTCCGGATAAAGATAACAATCCGGTAGAAGTGACACTTGGATATGATGATGCAACCGGATATGAAGCCGGACTTGGAAATGCATTCGGAGCATCTGTCGGACGTAACGCAAACCGTATCGGTGGGGCAGTGATCGAGATCAATGGAACAGAATATCACTTGACAAAGAATGACGGAGAGAACAACTTGCACAGCGGACTTGATTTCTATCACGGAAGAATGTGGAAGGTTGCGGATGCAGATGATACTCATGTGACATTTGAGATGGACAGCCCAGATGGGGATCAGGGATATCCGGGAGCACTTGTTATGAAAGTGACCTATTCTCTGGATGAAGAGAATACTTTGATGATCCACTACGAAGCAGATCCGGATCAGGATACGATCATCAATATGACAAATCACAGTTACTTTAACCTGAATGGACATAAGAGCGGAGATGTTCTGAATCATACATTATGGCTGAATGCGGATGCATTTACACCGGCAGACGCAGCATCCATTCCGACAGGTGAGATCCGCAGTGTGGAAGGAACTCCGATGGATTTCAGAACAGATAAGACAATCGGAAAAGATATTGAAGCAGACTATGAACCGCTGGTATTCGGAAATGGATACGACCACAATTGGGTATTGAAAAATGAAGGCGAATTTGATAAAGTAGCAGAAGTAGCCGGGGATGAAAGTGGAATCCACATGAGTGTACTGACAGATCTTCCGGGTGTGCAGATCTATACTGCGAACTTCCTTGACGGAGAGAAAGGAAGAGACGGAGCGGTTTATGAGATGAGAGATGCCATCTGTCTGGAGACACAGTACTATCCGGATGCAATCCACCACGAGAACTTCCCGGGACCGATCTGTAAGAAAGGTGAGAAATACGATACCCGCACTGCTTACAGATTCCGTGTAAAATAATGGAATGGAAGATAAATAACTAGTTTATGGGAAAATCAGTATACATTGCGGAGAAACCGAGCGTTGCCCAGGAATTCGCAAAAGCATTGAAACTAAATACAAAACGACGGGACGGATATCTTGAGTCAGACGAAGCCATCGTCACCTGGTGCGTCGGCCATCTGGTGACGATGAGTTATCCGGAGGAATATGATCCGGCACTTAAGAGATGGAACCTGCAGACGCTGCCATTTATCCCGGAAGAATTCAAATACGAAGTCATTCCGTCAGTGGCAAAGCAGTTTCAGATCGTTAGTGGGATCCTGAACCGGGAAGATGTCGATACGATCTATGTCTGTACCGACTCCGGGCGAGAGGGAGAATATATCTACCGTCTCGTAGAACAGGAAGCACACGTGGAAGGGAAAAAGCGCCGGAGAGTGTGGATAGATTCCCAGACAGAAGAAGAGATCTTACGAGGAATCCGAGAGGCGAAAGATCTGTCAGAGTATGATAATCTCGGAGCATCCGCATACCTGCGCGCCAAGGAAGATTATCTGATGGGAATTAACTTCTCCCGTCTGCTGACTTTGAAATATGGCAACAGTATTTCAAATTTTCTGCAAACGAAGTATTCCGTTGTATCTGTAGGACGCGTTATGACGTGTGTTCTTGGCATGGTTGTGCGCAGAGAACGCGAGATCCGTGATTTTGTCAAGACACCGTTTTACCGCGTACTCAGCACGATCGATGCACAGGGACATACCTTCGAGGGTGAGTGGAGAGCAGTGAAAGGCTCCCGCTATTTTGAGTCCTATGACCTTTATAAGGAAAATGGATTCAAGGAGCGCAAGAAAGCAGAAGAATTGATTCAATACCTGCAGACACCGGATGACGAGTCTGTAAATGTAGCAGGAATACAGAGACAGTCAGGATTGAACTGCAGGATCGAGTCGATTGAGAAAAAGAAAGAGAAGAAGAATCCCCCTCTTTTATATAACCTGGCAGAGCTTCAGAACGACTGTTCCAAGAGATTTAAGATCAGTCCGGATGAGACACTGCGAATCGTGCAGGAGCTGTATGAGAAAAAACTTGTGACTTATCCGAGAACCGATGCCCGTGTTCTGTCTACCGCAGTGGCAAAGGAAATTACAAGAAATCTGAACGGGCTGTCAAAGTATCCGATGGCGGCACCGTATATGCAGGATATCCTGAATTTCGGAAGCTATAAGACACTTGCCAAGACACGTTATGTGAATGACAAGCAGATCACAGACCATTATGCAATCATTCCTACAGGACAAGGGTTGAATGCATTGAGTACTGTTTCATCTACTGCGAAGGGTGTGTACGACCTGATCGTGCGAAGATTCCTGAGTATCTTTTATCCGCCGGCAGTTTACCAGAAGGTTGCTATCGTGACGAAGATCAAAGAAGAAAGCTTCTTCTCAAGCTTCAAAGTACTTGCTGAGGAAGGTTATCTGAAAGTGGCAGGTATTCCGAAGAAGAAAGCTTCTCAGACAGCCACAAAAGATAGCAGTAATGGAAACAGTGAGAATAATAATAATGATACAAATGACGAGGCAGGTTCCGATTCTTCCGATCAAAGCCTGGACACCGGATTGTTCGAAGTGATCAAGTCATTAAAGAAGGGTGCAGTCCTTCAGGTCAGAGCATTGGATATCAAAGAAGGAGAGACATCACCTCCGAAGCGCTACAATTCCGGTTCCATGATCCTGGCAATGGAGAATGCAGGACAGCTGATCGAGGACGAAGAACTTCGTGCCCAGATTAAAGGAAGCGGAATCGGAACAAGTGCGACAAGAGCAGAGATTCTGAAAAAGCTTGTGAATATCAAGTATCTCGCATTGAACAAGAAGACACAGGTGATCACACCGACGCTGCAGGGAGAGATGATCTATGATGTTGTAGACCATTCCATCCGGTCACTTCTGAATCCGGAGCTTACAGCAAGCTGGGAGAAGGGACTGAACTATGTGGCAGAAGGTTCCATCACATCAGATGAATATATGAGAAAACTCGATCATTTCATCACCAGCAGAACCGTTGGGGTGAAAGGGCTGAACAATCAATATCAGCTCAGAGCCTGCTATGAAAAAGCCGCTGGGTTTTATCCGTCTGTAAATAATAATAAAACGACAGGCAGAACAAAAACAGGAAACAAAAGTAAATGACACAATTAAAAGGAATAAATGTAAGTCGGTTCTAACCGGCAGAAAGGAATTACCATGTTAGAAGCATTAACAGTAAAAGAAAATTATTCATTAGACCAGACAATCGCAAAAGATATCTTCAACGGAGTTACTTATCCGTGGGAAGTACTTCCGAAGATCAGCAGCTTCATCCTTGAACTTGGAGCTACATTGAGTGAGGATGAATATGAGAAACGCGGAGAAAATGTATGGGTAGCGAAATCTGCAAAGGTTGCTCCGACTGCATTTATCAATGGACCGGCAATCATCGGAAAGGATGCAGAGGTTCGTCACTGTGCATTTATCCGTGGAAATGCGATCGTAGGAGAAGGAGCTGTTGTAGGAAATTCCACAGAGCTTAAGAACGTGATCCTTTTTAATAAAGTTCAGGTTCCGCACTACAATTATGTTGGTGATTCTGTTCTTGGATACAAATCTCATATGGGAGCCGGATCAATTACATCTAACGTAAAATCAGATAAGAAACTTGTTGTGGTAAAAGCCGGAGATGAGAAGATCGAGACAGGCATGAAGAAGTTTGGTGCAATGCTCGGAGATGAAGTAGAAGTAGGATGCGGAAGCGTTCTGAATCCGGGAACAGTTGTTGGAAATCACAGCAACATCTATCCACTTTCTTCTGTACGTGGATTCGTTCCGGCAAACAGCATTTACAAAAAACAGGGCGAAGTTGTGACAAAAGAAGAAAGATAGTTGAAAATAGAAAATGATAAGAATGGCTCCTGTGTGATAACATGGGAGCTATCTTAGACAGGAGGAAGAAAGCAGATGAATAAAGTAGGTTTTATCGGTGTAGGAATCATGGGAAAATCCATGGTCAGAAATCTCATGAAAGCCGGATTTGAATTACATATCTATGCAAGAACAAAGAGTAAAGTAGAAGATGTGATCGGCGAAGGAGCACAGTTCCATGAGTCGATCAAGGATTGCGTGCAGGATTGTGATGCAGTTATCACAATTGTCGGTTTCCCACAGGATGTAGAAGAAGTATACTTTGATCAGGGGAATATCTTAGACAGTGCAAAGGAAGGCGCTTATCTGATCGATATGACAACAACAAGTCCGCAGATTGCTGAGAAGATCTACGCGGAAGGCACAAAGCGAGGCTTCCATGTGATGGATGCACCTGTCACAGGCGGAGATACAGGAGCGAAAGCCGGAACATTGTCCATCCTTGTTGGCGGAGAGAAAGAAGATTACGAAGCCTGTATGCCACTCTTTGAGGCAATGGGAACAAACATTAATTACCAGGGTAAGGCTGGATGCGGACAGCACTGCAAGCTGGCGAACCAGATCATGATCGCCGGAACACTGTCCGGTGTGTGCGAGGCACTTACTTACGCAAAAGAACAGGGACTGGATCCGGAAGTATTCATGAAGTCCGTTGCGACAGGGGCAGCAGGAAGCAAGCAGCTTGACACATTCGGACCAAAGATCTTAAAAGATGATTATGCACCGGGATTCTTTATGAAACACTTCATCAAAGATATGAAGCTTGCACTGATCGAAGCAAACAGAAAAGGACTTTCCCTTGATGTACTCAGTATGGTTCTTGCCAATTACGAAGAACTTGAGCAGGAAGGATACGGAGATCTCGGAACACAGGCGTTGATGAAATTCTATGATGAAGAACATCGGAACATGGAAGAGTAAAAAATCTGTGAATGATAACCGTAAAAGTTCTGTTAAGAATCAACAAAACAGGTTGAAGTAACAGGGAAAAGAAAATATAATAGACACCAGAAGGAAAACTGTTGAAAATGATAAAAAAGATCAACAACAGGAAGACTTGAAGGAGGACACAAAAATGCTTACAGATAATTTTGTGACAATGGAAATTGGAAAAGCAAAACATATTGCACTTGTAGCCCATGATGGAAAAAAGAAAGAACTGATTGAATGGTGCGATAGAAATAAAGAAGTATTACAGGGACATTTCCTCTGCGGAACAGGAACAACAGCCCGTTTGATCGCAGAGAAAACAGGACTTCCGGTAAAAGGATACTGCAGTGGTCCACTTGGTGGAGACCAGCAGATCGGTGCGAAGATCGTAGAAGGACAGATTGATTTCATGATCTTCCTGTGGGATCCGTTAGAGGCACAGCCACATGACCCGGACGTTAAAGCACTTCTTAGAATTGCAGTAGTATATGATATTCCGGTTGCGAACAACCTTGCAACAGCAGACTTCATGCTGAACAGCAAGTTCATGAATGAGTCTTATTCCAGACAGATTGAGAATTTCAATAAGACGATTCAGGATCGCGTTGCGGAGATGAAATAAAATAATTCAAGTATTAAAAACTACCTGCAGATATCAATTTTGACATCTTGCAGGTAGTTTTATGGATTTTTACAGAAGTCCTTTTTCACGCTTCTCAAGAAGAGCATGAATCTTATCTGTCGGGCTGATAACAGAGCTGATCGGCACATCATGGTTCAGGGAATCAATGATCAGTGCGATAAATTTACTCATATCAGCTTTTACAAAGTAAGGCTTCTCATAAAGTTCCGGTGGGAGATATGTAAGGTTTGTTGTAATAACTTTACTGATATATCCCTTATTGTAATACTCATCGAATTTATCAAATCCGTCTGTGAACAGTCCGAATGTTGTACATACAAAGACACGTCCGGCGTTACGCTCTTTCAGCTGTTTTGCAACATCAAGCATACTTTCTCCAGAAGAGATCATATCGTCAACGATAAGAACATCCTTTCCTGTCACATCATCACCGAGGAACTCATGGGCAACGATTGGATTCTTTCCGTTTATAACTGTAGAGTAGTCACGACGTTTGTAGAACATACCCATATCAACACCAAGTACATTAGAGAAGTATACTGCACGGTGCATAGCTCCTTCATCCGGGCTGATGATCATCAGGTGTTCTTTGTCAGCTTTCAGATCTGGTACTTCACGGAACAGTGCTTTTAAGAACTGATACTGTGGGTTAAAGCTGTCAAATCCACTAAGTGGAATCGCATTTTGTACACGTGGGTCATGAGCATCAAATGTAATGATGTTGGAAACGCCCATTGCGTCCAGTTCTTCCAGTGCAAGAGCACAGTCCAGAGACTCTCTTCTTGTACGCTTGTGCTGTCTGCTTTCGTAAAGGAAAGGCATGATAACATTGATACGGCGAGCCTTACCTGTTGCAGCAGCGATAATTCTCTTCAGATCCTGATAATGGTCATCTGGAGACATATGGTTAAGATGTCCGTTTACTGTGTAAGTCAGGCTGTAGTTGCATACATCAGTCATGATAAAAAGGTCAGTACCACGGATTGTCTCTTTCAGGATACCCTTAGCTTCACCGGAACCGAATCTCGGACAACTACAGTCTACCTGGTAATTGTTGGCCTTATAGTTTCTGTAAAGTGGGGATTCTGTTACTTCGTTGATCGTGTTCTCACGGAAGGAAACAATATAATCATTTACCTTCTGTCCCAGAGGTTTGCAGCTCTCCATAGCAATCAGTTTCAGAGGTGCAATCGGGAGTGTGTTTTCTAACATTTCGATGTTCGTCATTTTCTTCTCCTCAGTGTGAATTAGTTTTTAACTGTCTTAAGAAATCAGACAGTAACGTGAATTGATTAATTAGAATTAACAGATTAATCATTATACATTTAACGTTATACCATTTTTTAGGAGAAAATTCAAGGAGGGCAGGGTGGAGAGTGGACGATAAAATGTATTTTTTGCAGAACAAGACAGAAAATAACAAACTTGCCTTTTATAAGGTGCAATGGTAGAATCTTAAGTAGGAAAATGTGCAGGACAAAAAGGAGCGATAATATGCCGAAAGTATTCAATAATCAAGTATTTATTGATTTTTTGGCACAATTAAGACCTGATGAACAACATCAGTATAACAGTCCATGGAATATTGCAGCAGAGTTTAATATTGATATGAGCTGTCCGCATGCTTTTATCAGAAGAAAGAAATCGGAGTGCAGCAGGTAGAAGTGAATTCTAAGACGATCATAGAAGCTGTGGTATAAGAAAAGAAAAATAAAAGAAATAAAAAGAGCTTTAATATCTGAACGATACAGTGGTATTGCGGAAGATATTAAGGCTCTTTTTATGTATAAGGGAAGTTTTGGATAAAAATATTTCGTAGAGTATACAACTCTACGAAAAAAATGAAATTAAGTTGAATTTATGGGGTTTTTAAAAGATATGACCAATTATTTGACGGTAAATACAGCGTTTAGCTTATCCATATTTTGCTGTTTCTGCTCCATAGAAGGATGCACATACCGGTTTAGAGTTGTGTTAATATTGGAATGTCCTAAAATCTCACTTAATGTCTTCATATCGAACCCAAGTTCTACGCAACGGGTTGCAAAAGTATGCCGTTACGGTATAATAACGACAAACAGAAAAAGCCTTTATTTTCAAGGGGTTTGAGCGTTTGTCGTCTTTTATTCAATTCCTTTTCCAAGTTGAAAATTGACGAAAACTATAAAGAAAAAAGGAGGCTGTTTTATTAACGACAAAATTTAATAGTGCCAGCGGTCCGGCTTTATGTCTGACCGCTGGTTGCCGTGGGCGTTTCACTTTTATAGGTGGACGCCCTTTTTTCATACTCATTTTCGAGAGAAAGGAGATCCACATGGAATTAAACGAAATGGAAAAAAAGCTGCTCTTTCAAGTGGAGGGCGATTATCAGACAAAGATCCTGAATGAACTTTATATGACCGTGCGGTATTCAAATAATTCCGAACAGCGGGAGGCGGCAGAAGGTCTTATGGCAAAACTTCGTGTTCTGTCAAATGCAGAGTGCATGGACTTGGTAAAAGATATTCAGAAGAATTACCGTCTGCCCTATCCAGCCCGGACGATTGGAGAAAAGATCGCCGAGGCCAGACAACAATCAGGGGCAGAAAAATTGAAGGGGCATGACATCATGGCACTTGAACGCTTTGATCCAGAAGTAAAGCACATGATCGTCTTTGATGTATTGTCTTACGATTCCCCTGTTGGCGACAAAGGCGATAAGATGCGCTTGTTCCTTACAGATGCCGGCTATCAGAAATTTTTAGAGAGCCAGGAACGGGGCGAAGTGAAACTGAAAAACCATGCGAAGGTCTCTGACGGTCATCTCCATTATGACCGCAGGGATCATGCCTTGTAACGGAATAGTCGAAGAAAGGAGGCGGTACAATGGCAGTATTCCGTGTAGAGAAAACAAAGGACTTTACGATAATGAGCAATCACCATCTGCGCAATACGGAGTTGTCCTTAAAGGCAAAGGGGCTTTTATCACTTATGTTGTCGCTGCCGGAAGATTGGGATTATACCACAAAGGGACTCGCCCATATCTGCAAGGATGGTGTGGATTCTATCACTACTGCCCTGAAGGAACTGGAGCGGCATGGTTATCTCACCAGACAGCGCCTCCGCTATGATAACGGGCAGTTGGGAGACATTGAATATACGATCCATGAGCAGCCTGTAAGTACCGAAAACACAGGGCTTTCACCTAAACGGGAAAATCCAAGACAGGTAAAACCAGAACAGGCAAAACCTAAACAGGCGGAACCTGAACAGGAAAATCCGGCACAATTAAATACTAATCCATTAAAAACAAAAAAATCAAAAAAAGATAAATCAATAACTTATCCATCAATCTATCCGGCAGAGCCGGAAGCGGCAAACCGCACGGATGGGATGGATCGGATAGAGCTGATAGAAGCCTATCGTGAAATCATCAAAGAAAATATTGAATATGACTTACTGGTCTTACGGTATGGCAGGGAACGTTTGGATGAAGCCCTTGAACTTATGCTTGAAGTGATTTTGTCGAAACGCCCTTACATTCGCATTGCCGGAGATGATTTTCCGAGGGAAATCGTCAAGAGCCGGTTCCTGAAGATCAATTCCGGCCACTTAGAGTATGTCTTTGACTGTATCGACAAGAACACAACGAAGGTCGGAAACATCAAAGCGTATCTGCTGGCGGCGCTGTATAATGCCCCGGCTACAATGGACAGCTATTACCGTGCCGAGGTCAATCACGACCTGTACGGCTGTTAGGCACCTTTGGGTGTCTTTTTTCATTTCATCACAGGAAGGAGGCAAAGCACAATGAAAAGAAACACTGTGCCGGTACTATGCCCGGCGTAACCAAAGAACAGATTCAGGCAGCGCGGGAAGCTGACTTGTTTACTTACCTGCAATTCCATGAACCCGGCGTGCTGAAACAGGATGGACCTAATTTCCGGCATAAGGAGCATGACAGTCTGGTATATGTGACCGGGAAAAGGTACTGGTACTGGAACAGCCGCGGACGGAGTATCAATGCGCTGGACTACCTGATCCAGATTCGGGGATATGGTCTTGTGGATGCGGTTCATGCTCTGGTAGGTGGCGAAATCCCACAGGAACCGGCTTACCGAAGTACGGCAGAAATACAGGTATCAAAAGAGCCGGAAAAGAAAACATTCGCTCTCCCCTGGGCCAGACGTTGCGCGACCGCTGCGGTCTTCTATTTGCAGAAACGGGGGATCAGCTCAGAAGTCATTCGCCAGTGTTTACAAGCCGGGATTTTTTACGAAGCCCGGTATCATGGAGAACCGGTTTGTGTGTTTGTTGGGAAAGATGATTCCGGGAAAGCGAAGTTTGCCTGTATGCGCAGTATCAGCGGCAATCTCAAAAAGGATGTCTATGGCAGCGACAAAGGATATAACTTTTGTTATCCCCCGCAAAGTCCGGGCAGCCGGCATGTGGCAGTCTTTGAAGCTCCTATTGATGCGCTTTCCCATGCGACACTTCAAGAGCTGGAGGGATGGAAATGGAATGGTTATCGCTTGTCTTTGGGCGGTACTTCCCATGTGGCGCTGACTTCTTTCCTGGAACGCCACCCGGAGATACGGCGTGTTACCCTTTATATGGACCACGACCTTGCCGGATTTGTCAATGCCCGGAAAATCAAGACCATGCTTCACGAGGATAAACGTTTCCGTCATATCCGGGTAAGTGTCAACCCTCCCCGGATGGGAAAAGATTACAATGAGAAATTGCTGCTGGTTCGGGAACAACTGCAAACCAGCCAGCACCAACGCCGCCCAAAAGAGGCGGCTGTTTCAATTTAGGGAGGATTTCAACATGAATGGATCTCAACATATCTGCTTTACAGACAGCGCCGGAAAAGCGCTGTTTTCCATTCCCGACAATGGTTTACTCTGCCTGTTCTATGGAAACGGGGACAGGCACTTTGCTGTTTGTCATCGTCTGGATGACACCCATGCAGAAATTGACGGGGTAAATTATTCGATGCCGGACTTTGCCAAAAGGATGAAACACAACCAGATCAGCTTTGCCCCGGCATAAGGCTGGAAAACAAATAACAGGAGGATTTGAAAATGAAAAAAATTGAAAATACCGCTTTGCAGATGATTGCCGAGGCTTCCCGGTGTCCAGACTACGGCCCCGATATGGTTAAATCGCTGATGAAAAAGCTGGACATGAACGAAAAGGGCTTTGCGCTTTTGATGAATGTTGCCCCATCCACAGTGCGTCTTTGGACCAGCGGAGCTGCACAGCCTTGCGGCACAGCAAAACGCCTCATGCAGATTTATGAAACCGGTCCGGAGATTGTCGGCAAGATTGCCGGCGGGCAGCTACCGGCAGATGGGAGGGATTGATTAAATGGCGGGGACAGATAGCCAGCCGTTTGCGGAAAATGAGCAGGTCAAAGAGCTGCTTCACATGAAAGGAGGAATTTGATTGAATCAGGAACCACTACCGCAGATTCATTTGATCCGCGATACAGACTTATCCGTCTTTGCGTATGAACTCCATATTTTTGCCGGAGATTTTCTTAGAGAATGCGAATTCAATATGCGTTCTCTGGCAACAAATACCGGGGCTGATTCCATTGCCATCATGGGGAAAAATCACATGTGGCTTTCCGACGCCTTATTTGCTTATTGTTCTACGGCGGATCTTCATCAAATGATCTTAACAACGGAGTTCATCGGAGCGAGGGCTTTCCTGTTTCATACGGATCGGAGCGAGGGCGGTCACTTGTACGGAGATGTCCTGATGATGGATTTAGACACGCTGCGGCAGGATATAAAAAGAAATATCCTCTATCCCTGCGGCGTCAATATTGAACGCAAAGATGGTTCAGCGGCTACGGTCAGCCTGAAAGAATGGACTGAAATGGAGCTTTACGAAAAAGATGCTCTGAAAAGTTGGGGATTTTCTTATGCCCCGAATCAAGTTACGGAATGGCAGTACCACTATTCCACGATGTTCAGACAGTGGATGGATCAGGCATTTCGTTATATGCCCCAGGATTTAGAAGAACGCCTGAATATGCAATATATGGAGGCAGCCCAGAACCCGGATATGGATAAGTACCGCATACCACAGGGAACGGCAAAGCAGATGCTTCTTTATGACGAAGCCCCTGTGTATCGCCTTCTTCCATCCGGTTCGGAGAAAATTGCGCCCATCGCGGCAATCTCTACGGGCCTGTGGTATGAAAATTACCGGGAGTTTGCCATTGCACCGGAGGATTTAGGCGCTCTGGACAAACTGATCCGCAGGGAAACTGACCGGCTCACAGGAAACCTCCCACAACTTCACAAAAACGAAGAACGCCGCCCTGCCCCGGAGCGATAAGAATTTTACACTGACTGGAGGTGATGAAGATTGGCAGGAGTGCATGAAGATTTCGGCGAAAAGATCGGCGGTGCGAAAAAAGACCTGTGGAAAGACCGCGGGCTGTATGCAGATGATCTGGAAGCCATGAATGAGCGCGAAGCCGAAAAATTTGTGAAAAAGGATAATGTTTGGAAAAAGCCGGACTATGCAGCCATGCTGGAGGAAGGGATTCCTCTTGGCGTGGTCTATTTTATTAAAAAAGCAAGAGACGGCTTAAACGCTTCCCCTCAGTATTACCGCACGGATGACACCCCGGAAAAACGGACCGCGAGACAAAAGGAATATATAAAAACAGTCCGGGAATTGCAGACAGTGCTTTCAGATGTCCGTACTGTGGAGGATGCTGTGAGAGCCTATGACCGCTTTTTCGTTGACAATGGATATTTAGAAAAGGTACAGGGCTGGGGAAGCGGAATCCATTACCGGGCAACGAAAAAGGGACAGGACAATCCCGTGATCACAAACAAATTGTCCAATACCATGCTGATCCGCTCAGCTGAATATTTTGAGCGCAACTTTACTCAGGAAGCAAAAAAGGAACAGTTTTGTGTTTCCAAAGAGCAGAAAATACCGAAAGGTTATGCGATCCACTTCAACGACGGGAAACAGACCTATTCTAAAAATGGGGACTGGAAACCCGGTACCTACTATGTGACAAAAGGCTATTCGATCCTGCGGACCAATTTTGGGACCAAAGAAGCTGCCCTGAAATGGGTGCAGGAACTTGCCAAAGGCAGGAACAAAAACGGAAAGATCCGTTTTGTCCCTCCACAGCTTGCCCATGTCAAACGTACCGGACCGGATTATCGGAATGGCGTGGAGATCACCGGACAGCATTATCTTGATACCTTTGGGTTCCGCGGCGGTGAGTTTGGAAACTGGATGAACCAGAACGACCGGCAGACCTCCCTTAACATGGGATTTGAAGCACTAAAGGATCTGGCGTCAGCCCTTAAGATCAGCGATAAAGATATTGCTTATCAGGGAACACTTGCTATCGCTTTTGGTGCAAGAGGCAGCGGCAATGCTGCAGCTCATTATGAACCTTTGCGTACAGTCATCAATCTTACAAAAATGCACGGGGCCGGTTCCCTGGCACATGAATGGTGGCATGGACTTGACGATTATCTTGGTACAAAGATGAGAGCAAAAGGGATGCTGTCAGAACAGCCCCACCTCTATGCGCCGTTCCAAAAACTCATTGACACCATGAAGTATAAACCGGAAACACCGGAACAGGCAGCAAAGCGCACGGAAGCACAAACAGAACGCACCCGGAAAAATGCGGCAAGCTGGCTGGATTCCTCGGTTCTTGCCTCCCTGAAACGGTATGGCAATGAGGAACAGATGGAAACCTACGCAGTCTTGCGGGAAGCATTTTTGTCCGGCGAACCCGGCTCTGTGGAACAGATCAGCGCATTTAAGAAGAATGTTACCGGCCGGGTAATTCCCAAAAGTGAACGGGAACGGCTGGAAATTTTTGAGCGTATGCTTTCCGGGATGCAGGCGCAGGAAGCTCCGCAGATTGGACGGACGGAAACTGATTTTTACCGTAATTCGGTACGCATGGGAAAAGAATGTGAAAAAGACGGCGGTTATTGGGACAGCAATGTGGAAATGACAGCCAGAGCCTTTGCCTGTTATATCAAGGACAAACTGCCCTACACATCGGATTATCTGGCAGGCCATGCCGACTGTGCCCTTACCCTGGTTTCCGGTAAAGACGGAGAAATGGAGGTATTGAAAGCCTTCCCTGTGGGGGAAGAACGCCGTGCAATCAACGCTGTTTTTGACGAGATCATTCAGGATTTGAAACGGGAACAGCTATTGACCCATGCCGATGTAACGCTTCCCCTCTCTGTTTCTGAACTTCGTGAGGCGGCGGACGGGCAGCTATCCATGTTCGGCGTCGGCCGTCCTTCCGTGATGGATCAGCTTGCGGCAAACAGGCCGGCAGATAAAAAATCACCGGCACAGACGTTTTCCAGAAAAAACCACGAGCCGGAAATATAGCAGGAGGTGAACAGCATTTTGGAAGAAAATAAAGATTATCATGCCTACCGGTATGGCGACCACTTGACGCCGGGATCAGAGCTTAAAATTGAACACAGCGTAGTTTGTGAAAATGTGGATATTTCTACTCTGATCACAATGGGAATAGATAGCCTGGAAGCCATGCGCCAGGGAAGTATCGACGGGGAGCAGAAAGCCTATGAAATCGTGGTGGCTGCTGCAAAACAATGGGAACAGCAGGCAGCGGCAACACAGACGATCAACCGGGCTTTGGAATATCTTCGTACACCGGAGATTGAACATACCGGCAACCAGTGGAAAGACACCGATAACTGGAGGGCGGATCAGAAAATCAGCAACCGGGTCTATCAGATGACCTGCAGTATTTGGGAAGATACGAAATATGACAGAGAAACCAAACAGAGTGTTCCGATTGCCTGGTATGTGACATGGGAAGTCCGTATTCATTCCCCGAAGCAGGGATATGGAGCAAAGATTGCCGGACAAAACCAGAAACGATATACAGATAAGAACGCAGCCATAAAATACCTGGACGGGCGAAAGAAAGCCTATTCCCATTTATTCACGGAAATTTCCCCGCCGATCCCGAAAGAATATGAGCACCATTTTATGGTTCACGGTACTCTTTTACCTGGCTATACGGTTGAAGGACTGGAACAGGCCAAAACGGAACATGCCGCCGCCGAGGTTTCGGAGGGCGGTATTTTTACACCCGAAAACCAGGAGAAGCCTTCCGTCCTGGGGAAGCTCTCTGTGGCAAAAACTCAGGAAAAAACGCCAACCACTCCCGGTACGGCAATGAAAAAGAAGGAGGATATACAATTATGAAAGTGTTAATGGTAGAGCCGGGCAAGTCCCCTTATGCTGCGGAGATCGAAAGTGGTCTGAAATCCTTGCAGGCGGCAGTGGGCGGAGATATTCAGGCGGTCTATCCGTATGAGGACCCGGTGGCTCTGATCTGCAATGAAGAAGGCAAGCTGATGGGGCTGCCTTTGAACCGAGCTCTCTTTGACGATGACGGCCACATCTATGATATTGTGTCCGGGAATTTTCTGATCGTTGGTCTTGGCGAGGAAAATTTTACAGACCTTTCCCCGGATCTGATGGAGAAATATGGGGAGCAGTTTAAGTACCCTGAAAAATTTGCAAGGCTTGCCGGCGAGATCATTGCAGTCAAGCAGCCTGCAACCAATGAGCACCGGGAAAAACCGATGATGCACCATTCCGGCCCGGATTTGTAGAAAGAAAGGAGCCAATTATGTTAATGGCAGTAAATGAACCTTATGCCCTTATGGTGCAGCCGGACGATATTCTGATCTCTCCCCGTGAGGTAGATGAACATTTTGGGACGATGGTATGCTTTCATCCCCGCTATGCGCTGGGCGACCATCACAACCATATGGACAAAGATGACTTCCTGCGGGAAATGTATTTAGATACCGTAGGACATGATGAAGCCGGCATGAAACGCTATGAACGGATGGTAAACATTGTAAGCAGCCGTTTCCGGCATGGACCAAAGACAGAGGAACGGGCGATCGATGAAGCAATGCAGAAAGTAATTTCGGAAAAGTATCTGATGCTCCCCCTCTATCTCTACGACCACTCAGGTCTTGCCATGAGTACAGAAAGTTTCTCAGGCAGGGCTCCTCATGCAGAATGGGACAGCGGACAGGTCGGCTGGATCTATGTTTCCAAAGAAGATGCCCTAAAGGAATTTGACGCTGACAAGATGACCGGCGCCATCCGGCAGAAAGCGGACGCACTGATGCGCAGCGAAGTCGCCGCTTATGATTCCTATCTGCGTGGCGAATGTTATGGGTTTGAGCTTTATAAAAACGGGGAGCTGTCGGATAGCTGCTGGGGCTTTATGGGTAACTTTTCCGATGTGTTGAAAGATATGGCGGCATACCTCCCGGATGAGTGCAAAGGGATGGTCGATCATCTGGAGGAACAGGAACGCCCGGCTACGATCATCAAGACGCTTTTGAAACATGCTAAAATTCAGGTCGATCAGGCAGCAAAAGCCTTTGAACACGCTTCCCGACAGCAGGTTCTTGGGGAAAGCCGGTAAAAAGTTATTTCCATATTATAAATACCGATTTTATCAGAAAGGAGGATGTTCTTGCAGGAAGAACTCGAACAACGAACGGTTTCTGTTTCTATACAGGCAGCAAAACTGTCAGGGCGGGTACTGCGTGCGGCTATTGCTGCGGTACTCCAAAAGATGGAACAGGAACGCACAATGCCAAAAGTCGGGCGCAACAGCATGAAGCGGCTGACTTATAAAGACCCCGGAGCCAATACCATTGAAGTTTCAGGGCGAATCCGCTCTTTTGAACGGTATGCCAGAAAACATCAGGTACGCTACCATATAGAAAAGGAACTTGGGACCGATCCCCCAAAATGGACGGTATATTTCAAGGCAAACCAGGCGGATGCACTGACGGCAGCTTTTAAGGAATATACAAAGAAAGACCTTACACGCAGCACCAGACCGTCGCTGCTTATACAGCTTCATAAGTTCAAAGAACTGGCACAGTCGCTTGGCCGTGACCGTGTAAAGAACAAAGAACACGGAGGACCGGAACGATGAAGATTGATGCAGAAACATTGAAAAAACAGGTCATTCTCCATCTGCCTTATGTTCTGTTCCTTCTGGTATTTGCCAAGCTGGGCGAAGCGGTGCGGCTGGCTCCCGGAGCAGACGCTTCCCAAAAGCTGTTAGGACTGTCCGAAGGCTTTGCCCTTGCGTTTCAGAGTATGTGGCCGGGGGCGGCAATGGACTGGCTGATCGGTTTCTGCGGTGCAGCCATTATGCGGCTGGCAGTCTATCTTAGAGGGAAAGACGCTAAGAAATACCGCAAAAATGTGGAATATGGTTCTGCAAGATGGGGAAATAAAGCCGATATTGCCCCGTTTATGGACCCAAATCCGGAAAACAATATCATTCTTACCCAAAGTGAAGGACTGATGTTAAACGGAAGGCCCAAAAATCCGGCCAATGCAAGAAATAAAAATGTACTGGTAGTCGGAGGATCAGGTTCGGGAAAAACGCGCTTTTTCATCAAGCCCAATCTGATGCAAATGCACAGTTCCTACGTCGTCACCGATCCGAAAGGTACAGTCCTTGTGGAATGCGGAAAGATGTTGCAGCGAGGCACACCAAAGCTGGACAAGGACGGAAAGCCTGTGCGTAATGAAAAAGGAAAGATCATCTATGAGTCCTATAAAATACGGGTATTCAATACGATCAATTTCCAGAAAAGTATGCACTTTAACCCGTTCGCCTACATTCATTCCGAGAAAGATATTCTGAAGATCGTCACTACCCTAATCGCCAATACCAAAGGCGAAGGAAAAGCCGGAGACGATTTCTGGGTCAAGGCAGAAACCCTGCTCTATACGGCACTGATCGGATATATCTATTATGAGGCTCCGGCAAACGAACAGAATTTTGCCACACTGGTAGAAATGCTGAACGCAATGGAAGTCCGTGAGGATGATGAGTCGTTCAAAAATGCCGTTGACCTTCTCTTTGACGCGCTGGAACAGAAAGACCCGGATCATTTTGCCCTGCGTCAATATAAGAAATATAAGCTCGCTGCCGGTGATATATGCTCTAAGTGACTTCTTAATCATGATTGTGTCATGGTTAGTGAAGCAATCACTTAGAGCATTTTTGTTTCAGGAGGTACAGCTATGAGAAACGAAAAAATCACCCCACTGTACGAGCGCCTGAGCCGGGACGATGAGTTACAGGGCGAGAGCAACTCCATATCCAACCAAAAACAGATGTTAGAGGATTTTGCACGCCGGAACGGGCTGCCAAACCCTACGCACTTTACCGATGATGGTATCTCAGGCACCCGTTTTGACCGCCCCGGATTTTTGGCGATGATGGAGGAAGTGGAGGCAGGGCGTGTAGAGGCAATCGTCATCAAGGACATGAGCCGGTTGGGGCGCGACTATCTGAAGGTCGGTCAGGTTATGGAGGTTTTGCGGCAGCGAGGCGTTCGTCTGATTGCCATCAACGACGGTGTGGACAGTCTGAAAGGCGATGACGATTTTACCCCGTTCCGCAACATCATGAATGAATTTTACGCCCGTGATACCAGCCGGAAAATTCGCTCTGTGTTTAAGTCAAAAGGCATGAGCGGCAAGCACCTGACCGGCACTGTGATTTACGGCTACTTATGGGACGAAAAACGGGAGCATTGGCTGGTAGATGAGGAAGCTGCCGAAGTGGTGCGCCGTATCTTCGCCCTCACGCTGGAGGGATATGGGCCTTATCAGATTGCCTGCAAATTATCCGCAGACCGGATTGAAATTCCTGTCGTACACCTTGCCCGCTTCAACGAGGGTGTGAACCGTTCAAAGCCGGTCAAAGACCCCTATGGATGGGGGTCATCTACCATCGTGAACATTTTGAAAAAACGAGAGTATTTGGGGCACACCATCAATTTCAAGACCCGCAAGCACTTTAAGGACAAGAAAAGCCACTATGTTTCTGAGGACGAATGGACGATCTTTGAGAATACCCATGAAGCCATTATCGACCAGCAGACCTTTGATCTGGTGCAGAAAATCCGCAGCAATGTACGGCGTTATCCAAACGGCTGGGGCGAAGCAGCTCCCCTCACAGGCTTACTCTATTGTGCCGATTGCGGCGGTAAGATGTATGTCCACCGCACCAACAATGGCAAGCGGGTTTCTCAATATACCTGTTCCAATTATACCAAAGTTCCGTGTGGGACGCTATGCCCTACACAACACCGTATCAATGAGAGTGCTGTTCTGACATTGGTTTCTGACACGCTCAGGGCTATCGCTGAATATTCCAGAAATGACCGGACGGAATTTATTCACACCGTTCAGGAGACGCAGGTTGCTCAACAGAGTGCCGATATATCGAAAAAGCGCAGGCGTCTGGCCGCTGCTCAAAAGAGAACCGGAGAACTGGAAAAACTGATTTGCAAAATCTATGAGGACAACGCCCTCGGCAAGCTGCCGGATGCACGATATAGGGCGCTTGATGCACAGTATGCCAAAGAGCAGGACGCACTTGAGATTGAAATTGTGGAGCTGGAAAAGGCTGTTACCGGCTATGAGCAGAGCCAGAAATCAGCGGAGAAATTTATAGCCCTGATTGATAAGTACGAAAATTTTGACACGCTGACAAACACCATGCTCAACGAGTTTGTAGAGAAAATCCTTGTTCATGAACGCGCCCGAAAAGGCAGTCAGGATACCACGCAGGAAATTGAAATCTACTTCAATTTTTTAGGACGCTATATCCCACCATCCTTGCAACCGGTTCCTTTAACCCCAGAGGAACAGGAAGAATTGCGGAAAAAAGAAGAACGCAAGGACAGGCTCCATCAGAACTATTTGAAGCGGAAAGCCAGCGGCGCACAAAAACGGTATGAGGACAAAATCAAGGCGAAGAAAAAAGCGGAAATGGACGCTAAGAAAGCCCTGATCCGGGCTGAGGATATGAAAAAAGGTATTTTTTCTACTGTCGGGCAGCTGCCGAAAGAAGAACCGCACAAAGGTAGCATAGCAACCAGCGCAGCAGTCTAATCATCATGGAGCAAAGGAGAATGAATATGAGTAAGTTGACTTACATTCGTTGCGGAGATTATGATATACCCAACCTAAAACTTTCTGTGCAGCCGGAAACTTCTATCGGCAAGTACGGCAGGATGCGAAAGTCCTACCTGAAGGAACACCGTCCTATTCTCTACAACCAACTGCTGATGAGCGAGAAACTGTATCCGCACCTGTTAGAGATTGATCGGACAGCGCAGGAGCGCGTGGACACCATGTTGCCTCACATGATGGAGGCTGCGGGTGTCACTGAGGAACTGAAAGCCTGTGATCCTATGCGTTGGGTGGGGCTGATGAACACATTAACGGCACAGATTGAGGAAATTTTAATCCGGGAACTGATTTGCAGCTGAATGGGAGGTGCGGGAAGTGCTGACCTTTGAAAAGGTTTTGAAAGTGTTTCAGGCATATCTGGATGATGACCCTCTGTATGAGGTGGTTCAGACCAGCCACGGTTATACATTGATGGCATGGGAACCCCACCGGAATGACTGGTATAGCGCCGAGATACAGAAAACCCCAGAGGATTTACGGAACGCTTTGCTGGGTACATACGCCAACTTTCTGGAAGATAAGATTACCGGAAATGACCGCGAGCTGACTGTGACAGAAACCGGAGAAATCCAGCAGAGGTGTCGGGAACTTTTGGAAAAGTGCCGGGAAACATGATACAGAAACGCCAGAAGGAGGCCGCGATTATGCGTCCTCCTTCTGCTTCGCAGTCTGTTCCATTTTGAGCGCCCCGTCTATGGCACCTTCGATAATCGGCAGGTATTCTTCAGGACAGAGCTTCAGCTTGTGGCTGACCCGTTGCCGCTGTTCGCTTTCCTCCCGCATGATCTCCGGGTTAAAGTACCGCTCCACGGGAAGTCCACAGACCTTAATTAACTGGATCATCACAGGCAGGCTCGGAATCGCACCTTGATTCTCAATGTTGGCAAGATACCGCCATTCAATCCCAACCATTTCTGCCAATGTTTTTCGTGCCAGACGCTTTGCCTCTCGTGCGGCTTTGACATCTGCACCGAAGGTTTCAAAACCGGGACAATCTTCAACTTTCGCCATATAACATCACCCAGTTACATTGTATAATTCATACTTTGTCCGTGGAATGTTGCTATATGCAGGTTGGTTGAAGTTTATAATTCACATTTCGTTCCTTGCATTGTTCGAGAAAGAGAACTATAATGTACTCTGTGGAGGTGCGAAATGGACTATATGACATTGAAAGAGGCCGCCGAAAAGTGGGGCGTGACACCTCGTAGGGTAAATTATTATTGCGCCGGAGGGCGCATCCCCGGCGCTGTGAAGATGGCTGGTGTTTGGCTGATCCCAAAGAACACAGAAAAGCCGATTGACGGAAGGACAAAACAAGGGAAGGAGTTGCGCCATGAATAAAATCCTGATTATAGATGATGACAGAGAACTGTGTGCTTTGATTAAACGCAGCGTACAAGCAGAAAACATAGAAGCTGATTTTTGTAATACTGGAAAAGAGGGTTTACAGAAATTAAAAGAGCAGGAATACCAGCTTGTAGTGCTGGATGTGATGATGCCCGGTATGGATGGCTTTGAAACGCTGGAAGAAATCCGCAAAGAGAACAGCCTGCCGATTTTGATGTTCACATCCAAAAATGACAGCATTTCTAAAGTGCGGGGCTTACGAGCCGGGGCGGACGATTATCTGACAAAACCGTTTGATATGGACGAACTGATTGCCCGTATTGCGTCCCTCATTCGCCGCTACACCCGTTTTAATCATCAAGCCGGAGCTGTGCAAAAACTGGATTTTGATGGATTGCAAATTGACCTTGAAAATCGTTCTGTTACGACGGAAAATGGCACTTTTGAACTTCCACCAAAGGAATTTGATTTGCTCCTGTACTGTGCAAAGCATCAAGGGAAAATTTTGACAAAACAGCAGATTTATGAGGAAGTTTGGGGCGAAGAATATTTCTATGATGACAGTAACATTATGGCGATTATCAGCCGACTTCGTAAAAAATTAGAAGTCAATCCTTCAAGCCCAAAGTATATACAAACGGTCAAAGGGATTGGCTACCGGTTTAATAAGGAGGTGTAGTCAGTATGGAAATCATTGTATTCTTGTCCATTGTGATTGCTGTTGGAGCTGTATTGACTTCCATCGTTCTCATTCGGCGCGTAAAAAAGCAAATCGCAGAAATGACCGATGCACTGGTTGATGTGAAAGACGGAAATGGCAACCGGCGTATTCTATCTGCAACAAATGAACTGACAGCACCTCTTGCCTATGAAATCAACGAGATCGTTGTGGCCTATGAAAGCAGACTTTCAACTGTACGGCAGACAGAAGAAACCAACCGCCAGCTTATGACGAGCCTTTCCCACGATGTGCGAACGCCCCTTACTACTCTGATTGGGTATCTTGACGCTGCACACAAAGGACTGGTCACAGGAAAAGACCGGGATGATTATATTGAAACCGCCCGCCGGAAAGCCCATGATCTGAAAGAATATATTGATGTACTCTTTGACTGGTTCAAGTTAAATTCAAACGAGTTTGCTTTGGAGATCCAGAGCGTTGAGGCCGCAGAGCTGACAAGAAATATCCTCATTGACTGGATACCGATTTTTGAGGATAAACAGGTTGAGTATGACATCGATATTCCCGAACAGCCTGTCCGGGTAAGATTGGATATGGACAGCTATATGAGGATCGTCAACAATCTCATTCAAAATGTAATTGCTCACAGCCATGCAGACAAAATCAAAATTGCCCTGTCAAAGAAGGAAAATAACATGGAGCTGCTGCTGGCGGATAATGGAGTGGGAATTGAGAAGGAAGATTTGAAACACATTTTTGAACGGCTCTATAAGTGTGACAAAGGACGCTCTGAAAAAGGCAGCGGACTTGGTCTTTCTATTGTCCATCAGCTTGTAGAAAAGATGGGTGGGAGTATAACAGTTGAAAGTTTGCCGGGAAAAGGAACTGAATTTATGTTGCTTTTTCCTTTGGAGATTTAAGCGGGTTCCCGTCTTTATGGCGGGAACCTTTGTCATTTTTGCCGGATTTCAAATTGCAAGGTTAATGCAAGGTTGCGGCAAGGTTAATGCAAGGTTGGCGTGATAGAATACCTTACAGAACAGGAGGTTTTGAATATGGATACAAATTACATCATTGAAACAAAAAATCTGACGAAGCAATATGGCTCGCAAAAGAGTGTGGCTGACTTAAATATCCATGTGAAGCGTGGGAGAATTTATGGTCTGCTTGGCAGAAACGGAGCCGGAAAAACCACTACCATGAAAATGCTGTTGGGCTTAACGAAGCCGACTTCCGGAGAGGTCAAAATCTGGGGAAAGTCTTTACAGGGGAATGAAAAGAAATTGCTGCCCCGTATCGGCAGCTTGATTGAGTCCCCCGGTTTTTATCCCAATCTGACCGGCACAGAAAACCTGCGTATTTTTGCTACTCTGCGGGGTGTACCAAACAATCATGCCATCAAAGATGCTCTGGATTTGGTAGGACTTCCCTACAAAGATAAAAAACTCTTTTCTCAGTATTCTCTTGGTATGAAGCAGCGGCTTGCCATCGCCCTTGCCGTTATGCACGATCCAGAACTTTTGATTTTGGATGAACCGATCAACGGTCTCGATCCTATCGGTATTGCAGAAGTACGCTCTTTTATTCGGGAGCTTTGCGACGCAAGAGGAAAAACCATTTTGATTTCCAGTCACATTCTTTCGGAGATTTCCCTGCTGGCTGACGATATTGGAATTATCGATCACGGCACATTGCTGGAAGAAGAAAGCCTTGCTGAACTGGAGCAAAAAAGCAGTAAGCATATCCGGTTTACACTCTCTGATACTGCACAGGCGGCAAGAATTTTGGAACGCAATTTCCATGAAAACCATTTTTCCATACAGGACGACCACAATCTGCGCCTGCACAACCTTGATCTGCCTGTGGGGAAAATTGTAACTGCCTTTGTAGAAAACGGATTGGAGGTATCGGAGGCGCATACTTGTGAAGAAAGTCTTGAAGATTACTTCAAGCGTGTGACAGGGGGCGAAGGAATTGCTTAAACTAATCAAATGCGAATTTTTGAAATTAAAACGGAAGCCCTTGGTATTTATTTCTCTGCTGCTTTCTGTTTTCATGCCATTGGCTTATGCTTTCTTTCTGGCAGATGTAAACACTGATGTGGATGCTGTAAATGGAGTGATGTCCAGCCTGTTCCAGCTCAGTGCTTATTTGCTTTTGATGCCGCTCCTTGTGATACTGGCTTCCAATCTGCTGTTTGAGGAGCTGGACAATGACACACTAAAAAACCTTGTTACCATACCGATAAACAGAACCAAGTTGGTGCTGTCCAAGATGCTGGTTTTGCTATTGTTTGCCGTTGGCTTTATGGCAGTTGGAGGATTGGTAAATCTTGCGGTTTTGCTGTTTCAGGGCTGGGAGCCGGTTGGGTTTTGGATCTTGTTTGGCGTTGGGATAGAAGAAGGGCTGATTATGTGGGTAGGCGCACTTCCATGTATCCTGCTCGTTGTTCTTCTTAATAAAAACTATATCGTGTCGGTCGTGATTACCTTTTTCTATACGACTGCAAATTATATCCTTTCGATGAGCGATGCGTTCCTCACACAGCCTTTTGGTTTGAATATCGGAACCCTGTTTCCGGGACCGCTGGCTTTCCGCTGGACCTTCCAATTTTATGACCAAAGCCAGACCAGTGCGGAATTGGCAGACTTGTTGGAACGGATCAGTCCGTATTTTCTGAATGGTGTTCAGGTGTTCGGTGTGATTGTTGTGGAAGCCGTTGTATTTCTTGCGCTGATTGCGTTGGTTTACCGGCGCCAGGAAATCTAAGGGGGTGTAATTATGTGGGATTTATTAAAAGCAGAATTGCTCAAGCTACGCCGGTGCCAAATACTTTGGGTGGGGCTGGTGGCGCTTGCACTCTGTCCGTTGGTGCAATATGGGAGCCAGCTGATTGTGGAGGCGGAGTACCGAAATCCAAACTATGATTTTTCCACTCTGTTTGAGAATGTTGTCTGGGGCAATACGCAGATGTTTTTTCCGATTTCACTGGTGATGATTGGCAGCTGGCTGATTGACAGAGAATCCACCCATGATACGCTGAAAAACATCATGACAATTCCTGTTTCCATGCCGAAAATGCTGGGAGCTAAGCTCTTTTGGGTCGGGATTTTTGCAGTCCTGCTGGGAATATACAGCGTTGGCGTTACCTTGATTACTGGATTGACGGTTGGATTATCGGGACTGACAGTGGAAGTGTTTTTTCATGGAGGTACACAGATCGTGTTGGCAGCTCTGACGACCTATTTGGTCTGTATGCCGCTGATCTTGATTTTTGGGCAGATCCGAGGGGCATATCTGGGAGGTTCCATTCTGGCGTTTTTCCTTGGATATAGCATGCTGTTCTTCAAAGGCGGTATCCTTGCCAGCATCTATCCGTTTTCTGCTGCGCTGATTTTAGTGGGCTTTGACATGAGTGGATATGCCGGAACAACCACAGCCCCGAATCCTTTGCTGGCAGTCATTGGGGTTGGCATCATGGTTCTCTGGGCGGTGCTGTTGTTACTGATGTCCAGTAACAAAAAAGAAATAAAATCCCGTAAACAGGCAAATTCCAAGGGAAAAGGAAAGCGTGCTGTACGCAGGAAAGGAAGGTGATACCTGTGAAGAAAATAGTTCTATCATTATGCTTGATACTGTTGGGCGCTTCTGTGCTTTCCGGTTGTACAAAAGATGAAGTTCTCGATCAGTATAACAATATTGTTCAGTCTGCTGGTTCCATAGCACTTACCGGAAATTCATCCTTACAAGGTACGAAAGAAAAAGGAATTGATGATTATACAGGAAGCTATACAGCCAACTATGAGGATTTTTCAGATACAGAGTATTTGTTCGGCGGAACTTCCATAAAGCGTGAAGCGGGTAAGGATCTGTCTATTGACTGCGCGCTGGAGGTTACGGATGGAACTGCAAAAGTATTTTGGATTTCTGGAGCTGATGAAGAAGTCACTTTGCTTGAAACAACCGGAACATATAGTGATACAATTACACTCCCTGAAGGTGGAAACTATATCGGCATTGAATGTGAAAATTTCACTGGAAGCATTGAATTGAATATGGAGTAACATTCTGCCGGACGACGGCAAAAGAAAAAAAGCCGTCGTAAAGCAGACACATTTCCACGCGCCTATGAAGCGGCGGCTTTGAGAAAAATCAGAGCCGCCGTTTTTTTCGTTTATCCTAAACCAACGACGACCTAACACCGTGTAAATCCACGGCGGCATATAGGAGGATTGCCGCCGTGTCTATTTTTGCCTTTTTTCACAGTGCCCGTGATCTGCACCAGCTAAAAAAAGCCTGTTCCCAGCAGCGGAGCAATGCGGTCAGAAGTATGCACTATACCATGTAACTAAACAGCAAAATATACTCTATTACGCTCGTATGGCTTTATGCCGTCCGGGCGCTTTTTTGTCCTTATGGAGCCGGAACATCGGGTCAGCATGGCCCGAACTTTATCCCCGGTGCCGCTCCCCGCCGCCTCATTCAGATTTACCCAAAAAATCTGAATGGAGGAAAGGCAGATGGAAGTTACCATCAATTATAACGGACAAGTTGTGGCCGTGGAGGTCACGCTGGAAGTCTATGAATTTCTTGACCGGGCCGATCACAAAACGGAGAACCTGTTTCATGAACAGCGGCGGCATTGGGATGGCCGGGAGTTTGACGAGTACATCATTACCACCGAGGGTGTAGGAGCCTACGGTGAAACGCCGGAAGAATACCTTTGCCGCATGGAAACGCTGCATGAGCTGATGGCGGTTCTGGACACCTGTACCGAGGCTCAGCGCCGCCGGTTCCTGCTCTATGCGCTTGACGGGCTGAGCCTTGCAGAGATCGGTGTGCTGTGCGGCTGCTCCAAAGTGGCTGTGTATCAAAGTGTGGAGGCGGTCAGAAAAAAATTTATAAATTTCTTTGAGAACAGGCTTAACGAATGACCTGTTTTCTGGCTACCAAGTGAAAGGGATCATTTCCCTTATCTCAGCGAGGGGCGGACAGCGGACGAGCTGCCCGCCTCTCCGATTTTCAGGAGGTAAGCCTATGAAAACAATCAATCTGCGGTGGATGTATCCCCACTACCGGCATGACGAGTTTGTGGATGTTACGGACGAGGTATGGACAGCGATGTATCAGGCCCAGCGGGAGATGGAGAACTATGAGCGCCGGAAAGTCTACCACCGCGCCTACTACTCTCTGGACGCATACAGCTGGATGGAAAATTACGCGCTGGAACACAGCAGATCGCCGGAAGATATTTTGCTGGAACGAGAAGAAATGACCACCCGCCTGCACCTGATTGCAGCTCTGCCTGCGGCTCTGGCTCATGCCACTCCGACACAGGCCCGCCGTGTTCACGCCTACTACATTGCCGGTATCAAGCAGCCGGAAATCGCCCGGAGAGAGGGTATCCACAGCAGTAAGGTCAGCGTTGCCATCCGCCGGGGTCTGCGGAATATGCGCCGCTGCTATGATGACCTTTTTCAAACAGAGTGAGGGCGTGCCTATGCAGACCATAAATCTCAAACAATATTATCCATTTTGCAAAGAGGACATTTTTGTGGAGGTGTCCGATGAGATCGTCGAAGCGTTTCTTCTGGATAAGAGAGCCGAGGCCGCCAGAGAACGCAAGATGTTCCGGTATAAAGCGTTTTACTCCCTCGATTGTAACGACGGAATCGAAAATGCCGCAATCGGCTGGGCGCAGCCATCGCCGGAGGATCATCTGATAGAAAAAGAAGAATTAGCCGAATACGAAGAACTGATACGGCGATTGTATGAAGCCATTTCTTCCCTGCCGCCTATGCAGGCTCGCCGTGTCCACGCCCGCTATATGCTGAGTATGAAAGTGAAAGATATTGCCGCAATGGAGGGTATTACACCATCACAGGCGGGAAAATCCATCCACGCCGCACTGCGGAGGCTGCGCAGGTACTTTGCTCGTCAGAAATGGACAGTCAATCTATGAGCGTTTTCAAAGAAAAGAGGTGCATGACATGAACGAAAAAAATACAGCCCAAACCCAAAAAGAAGAACGGGAGAAAGTCCTGAAGGAGATCCGGCAGCTTGAAAACCGCAAGAAGATTTTGGAGAACAAGCAGCGGAACGAAGAACGCAGGGTTCGCACCCGCCGCCTGATTGAGCGTGGAGCCATTTTAGAGGGGATTTTCCCGCTGGCTCCTAACCTTTCCAGCGCAGAGGTCAAAGCATTTCTGATTGCCCTGTCCCATCTTCCGGGGGCTGTGGAATTGACTGCAAACCTGCCAAAATCCGGGGACACGCCATAAGTCCCTTGTTTACAAGGGCGCACTTATACACCGTTGCCGGTGCTGTGCGCCCTGCCGGGGGCGTTGCGTACTTCGTCCGCGATGGGAAGCTACGCTCCCCAAACCCCTTGTGCGCTCTGCGCAGCCAAACACCCGCTTTGCGTTTGTCCGGCTCCACAGAGCCTGTTATCCCCCTCACTGAAAGGAGGTGTTCCCCATAGATTTCTGTCATATCCCCGTCAGTATCATCAAGCGCAGCGCAGGCCGTTCTGCCGTTGCCGCAGCTGCTTACCGTAGCGGAACCAAGCTGACAAATGAATGGGACGGAATGACCCACGACTACACCCGGAAAGGCGGCATTGTTCATGCGGAGATCATGCTGCCTGCCCACGCCCCGCCGGAATTTGCAGACCGTTCTATCCTCTGGAACAGTGTGGAGCAAATCGAGAAAGCAAGGGACAGCCAGCTTGCCCGCGAGATCGAAGCAGCTCTGCCCCGTGAACTGTCCGGCGAACAACAGCTTGCCCTTGTGCGTGCCTATGTGAAGGACAACTTTGTAGACAAAGGAATGTGCGCCGATTTTGCTATCCATGACAAGGGAACCGGTAACCCTCATGTCCATATCATGCTGACGCTCCGGCCTTTGAAAGAAAACGGGCAGTGGGGTGCAAAGTGCCGCAAGGCATACGATCTGGACGAGAACGGACAGCGCATCCCGGATGGGAAAGGCGGCTGGAAAAATCATCGGGAGGATACGACCGACTGGAACGATAAAGGAAATGTGGAGATTTGGCGGGCAGCGTGGGCAGCCTACACCAACCGGGCGCTGGAATCTGCCGGTAGACCGGGGCGCATTGACCACCGCAGCTACAAGCGGCAGGGCATTGATAAAATTCCCTCTGTCCATCTGGGGCCAGCCGCCAGCCAAATGGAAAAGCGCGGTATCCGCACCGACAAGGGAGACGTAAACCGACAGATCGCCGCCGACAACAAACTGCTGAAAGAAATTAAAGCCCGCATTACCCGTCTTTATCGCTGGTCGAAAGACGAAGCGGAAAAACCACAAACACAGCAAAGCAGCTTGACCACTTTGTGGGAGGCCCAGCAGCAGTTGAACACTTCCCGCACCCGCACCGGAAAAATCCGGGCTTTGCAGGAAAGCGCTGCACTATTCAGCTTTTTACAGGCAAATGGCATCCAGTCTATGCAGCAGCTTCATGAAAAAATCGCTGATATGAACAGCCGTTACTATGACCTGCGGGGAAAGATCGTCAAGGCTGAGCGCCGGATCGCCACTCTTACCGAACGCGGGGAGATGTGGGAACAGTACAACCAGTACAAGTCCATCCACAAACAGCTTGCCAAAGTAAAGCCGGAAAAGCGGGAACAGTTTGAGCAGCGCCACAGCCGGGAACTGATCCTGTATGACGCAGCAGCCCGGTATCTGAAAGAATTGAAAGACAGCGGCGAGGGGATCACCCCGAAGGCATGGCAGCGGGAGATCGACCAGCTGACCGCCGGAAAGCAGACGGACACGCTTGCCATGAAATCCATGCGGGAGGATTTGAAAGCAGTGGAACGGCTCCGCAAAACCGCCAAGCAGCTGTCCCGACAGGAAAGGGACAAGTCTCACGACCGTGGGCCGGAGCGGTAAAGGCTACCGCGTTTTGGCGTACCCCTGTCAAGTGCGTCGCGTTTCACGACATACTTTTGCATATAGAAAAACCGCCGTACAGGTTTCCCCATACGGCGGCAGACTGTTTATTTGCCGAACAAATCGCTGTGTGTGCCGGTGCGGGCCAGCGTCAGCACCAGAACATCATCCTCTATGCGGTAGACAAGCAGCCAGTCCGGGAGAATATGACATTCCCGATGGCCTGCCCAATCGCCGGACAGGTCATGGTCGCGGTTTTTATCCGGCAGCGGCTCGCCCATTGCCAGCAATGCTACGACCTGCTCCAGCAGCTCGATCTTCAAGCCACGCTTGATGGCTCGTTTGTAGTCTTTTTTGAAACTGGTCGTGTACTTGACGGTATATTTGGTTTCTTTCATCTTTTCAGATCAGCAAACAACTCGTCAAGGTCATTATAGCCCTTTACAGACGGGTCTTTTGCAATCCTTTCCGCTTCCAGCATGGCAGCAACCGTTTCTTTGTTCGGCTGTTCCAGCCTTACCTCAAAGGGAATGCCGCCTTCACGAAGCGACTGGCGCACAAAGATGTTAAACGCCGTAGTCAGGTTCATGCCAAGTTCAGTAAACAGTGCGTCCGCCTGCGCTTTCAAATCTGCGTCCATGCGGATACTGATGTTTGTGGTATTTCCAGCCATACAATCAACCCCTTTCTGCTGGCAATTATAGTATATGCCATTTGCACGAAGAAAACAATACTTTGCACGAATATTTAACAATAAATTCATTCAAGGAGGTTAGCTGCACTATGAAAGAAATCATTTATGAAGAACAACAAGACTGAGCCTATCCCCGTCATGGATTATCGCCAGTATCGCAGAGCGCGGAGGCTGGTGCATGAGTGCTGCAACTACATTGACGGAAACTGTATCGCTCTGGACGATGGGGAGGAATGTGTCTGTGTCCAGTCTATTTCCTACTCCCTGTTGTGCAGGTGGTTTCGGGCGGCGGTATTGCCGCAGGATAAGGAACTGGAAACGGCGCTGTTCCACCGGCTGAATGCTAAGAAATGCTCCATATGTGGGGCGCTGTTTACCCCCGGTTCTAACCGAGCCAAATACTGCCCGGAATGTGCCGCGCGCATGAAGCGGATCAACGCCGCAAAGCGCAAGCGGAAACAACGGGAGAAATGTCACGCTTTAGGGGCTGAAAAACCCTTGTAAATCAAGGCTTTTTTCGGGGGTGTCAAAGGCAGTCTGATAGATTTATCCTCTGCCCCCTAAAATAGCCTTAAAATGCGTACAGAATCCCAAGAGAACCCCAAGGAGGAACCCTATGTCAGACAACCGAAAATATTATTACCTGAAACTCAAAGAAAACTATTTTGACGATGATTCCATCGTGCTGCTGGAAAGTATGCAGGACGGTGTGCTGTATTCTAACATTCTGCTCAAGCTGTACCTGAAATCGTTGAAACATGGCGGGCGGCTCCAGCTTGACGAGGACATCCCTTACACGGCGCAGATGATCGCTACCATCACCCGCCAGCAGATCGGCACTGTGGAGAGAGCCTTGCAGATCTTTTTGAAGCTGGGTCTTGTGGAAGTGCTGGACAGCGGCACATTCTACATGAGCAACATCGAACTTTTAATTGGCCAGTCCTCTACCGAGGCCGAGCGAAAGCGGGCTGCAAGGCTTCAAAATAAGGCTCTTTCTGCGCTCCGGACAAGTGGCGGACATTTGTCCGACATTCGTCCACCAGAGATAGAGATAGAGTTAGAGAAAGAGATAGAGATAAAGAGAGAGATAGAGAAGGTACGCCCTGAAACGGGGCACCCTTCCCACACCTATGGTCGCTACCAGAATGTTTTCCTGACGGATGAAGAACTGGCAGACTTGCAGGCCAGCTTTCCTGCTGTATGGGAACAGTACATCGAAAAGCTGTCCGAGTACATGGCTTCTACCGGCAAGCGTTATCAGAGCCATGCAGCGACCATCCGGCGCTGGGCCGGTGAGGACGCTAAAAAAACTGTCACACCCTCACGCAACCGGGATTACAGCGTAAAGGAGGATGAAACTGTATGATTGAGATTACCGCAGAAATCCGGGCGTTCATCGACAAGGCAGCTGCCGATGTGGAATTGGCTGAGGACGAATATATAGACGCGTCAGACGGTCTCATCCACTGTAAGAAATGCGGCGGCCAGAGGCAGACCGTTGTGCCATGCTTCGGGAAATCCGGCTACTTTATGCCGCGCTGCATCTGCCAGTGCCAGCGGGAGGCTGAGGAGCAGCGCAAGGCTGCTGAAGAACGGCAGCGCCGCATGGAGCGTATCAAACGCCGAAAGGCACAGGGCTTGCAAGACCGTTATCTGTACGACTACACATTTTCCAATGATAACGGGCAAAACCCATTGATGGACAAGGCTCATGCCTATGTGGAGAACTGGAAAGAGGCATATAAGAGCAATATCGGGCTTTTGCTGTTTGGAGATGTGGGAACCGGCAAATCTTTTTTCGCCGGATGTATCGCCAACGCTCTGCTTGACCAGGATGTGCCGGTGCTGATGACGAACTTCCCCACCATTCTGAACCGCCTGACCGGGATGTTCTCTGAGGACAGGTCAGAGTTTATTGCCAGCTTTGACGAATATGACCTGCTTATCATTGACGATCTGGGTGTAGAGCGCAGTACAGAATATGCTATGGAGCAGATGTTTTTCGTCATCGACAGCCGCTATCGCAGCCGCAGACCCATGATTATCACAACAAACTTAAAACTGTCCGAGTTGAAAAACCCGCCTGATCTGGCTCACGCCCGTATCTATGACCGTATTCTGGAACGGTGTGCGCCGATTCTCTTTGACGGGAAGAATTTCCGGGAAGAAAATGCCGGTGCTACCCGACAGGCAGCAAAAGACATTGTAAACAGTAAGCACGATTGATTTTTTACCGGGCGGCACAGACCCGTTCGGAGAAAGGAGCGCCATGAACAAAGAACCCCGTACTATGCAGATGGCAGACGCCGCTGCTGCGGCCAGAGCGCCGGAAAACACGCCAGCGATGGTAAAGAAAATCGGCAAGATGACCTACAAGGTTCATGTCCATTTCAGCAATACCAGCACAGAAACCATGAGCGATAAAATCAAGCGTATGCTCAAAAATGAAATTCAGCAGATGTGACAGACTGATAAACGAAGCCGCCTTGTGCTAAACTGATGATGGTACACACCAAAATTTTTGTCAAGGAGGACACAAAAATGCTTTACACAGAAAAAGAGAAACATGAAATTGAGCGAGTAAAGGAAGTCTTTGAGGAACATCTGCGGCAAAGCCATGATTTTGAACTGCTCTGGTCGGACAAGGTAGGCTATGTCTGGCTGACGATTGGCGTAAATCCGCTTTATGTGGATACTGGCATCAGGATAGAATCAGCCGCCGATCTCTGCGGCAGGTGTTTGGACGATGTTGCTACGGATGTTTTGTATATGACGGGCAACGATCATGCACTGGAAGCAGCCGACCCGCTGGAATTGGCCGAAATCAAGCGGCGCTGGGGGCCATATATCAACCAGCTGCCAGACTACGCGTATCTCTGCAAAGACCTGCTGAACGGAAAAATGTAAGCTGTCAAACGAGGTGTCAGGAGCCATACAATGCTTCTGGCACCTTTTTTGTAGATTTTTTGTGAATTTGATTAAAAAGTCCTTGACAATTTGTCTCTGGAAAAACAGCCAAGTCGATCCTTATTTCCTGTGCTTCCAGACTGGCTCCTTTTGACATTAAAGAAGTCAGGGAAATTACCATGTATGACGAACTGGATCTGGATATGCTGGGAGATGAACGGACTGCTCTTTTCCTTATTATGAGTGATACGGACGGGACCTTTGCATTTTTGATCAGTCTGATCTATTCCATTTTGTTTAACCGCTTGTGTGAGCGGGCGGATGATGTATATGGTGGAAGGCTTCCCATCCATGTGCGCTGCCTGATCGACGAGGCGGCAAATATCGGGCAGATCCCGAACCTGGAGCGTCTTATGGCGACCATCCGAAGCCGTGAGATCTCTGCCTGCCTGGTGCTGCAGGCGCAAAGCCAGCTCAAAGCCCTGTATAAAGACAACATGGACACCATCATCGGTAACTGTGACGCCTCCCTTTTCTTAGGAGGCAAAGAAGAAACCACCTTAAAAAGCTGGAACTCCCTATTGGGGAAAGAGACCATCGACCTGTATAACACCAGTGTCACAAAGGGCAATCAGGAATCCCACGGACAAAATTTTCAAAAGCTGGGAAAGGATCTGATGTCGGTGGATGAACTGGCAGTCATGGACGGGGGTAAATGTCTGTTGCAGATCAGGGGTGTGCGGCCGTTCCTCTCCCGGAAATACGATATAACCAAACACCCAAATTACAAACTGCTTTCCGATTTTAATGAGAAGAACGCTTTTAATATCGAAAAGTTTCTTTCTACCCGGATGCCGATGCGTCCCGGTGAACGATACCGCAATTATGAAGTCACAGCCGAAGATCTGGCTTCCCAGACTTTATAAAGTTGTTCCTGCCTGTCAAAGCATGACGCCCTGGCAGGCTTTGTTTTTGTCACGATGAAAGGAGGATTTTTTGAGGATTCGTGATTCTCCCTGAAAAGTAAATAACCGCAGGATTTTTCCTGCCCCATGCCGCCGTGCTGTTTGAAACAGATTTTTTCTAAAAACAGTGCGGCGGCTTTTTTTGTTTCCGGCCTGATACGGCCATATCACAAATTAAAATTTCTGAAATTAAAGGAGGAACATTATGGCATTTTTTGCAAGCGCGATTGATACTTTGAAGATCCTTGTGATCGCCCTGGGCGCAGGTCTGGGCGCATGGGGTGTTGTAAACCTTCTCGAAGGTTACGGAAATGATAACCCAGGTGCAAAATCCCAGGGGATCAAGCAGCTTATGGCAGGCGGAGGTATCGCTCTGGTTGGTGCAACGCTGATCCCGCTGCTTTCCGGCCTGTTCGGTTAAGGGCTGACTTATGGGCAGTCTGTTTGAATGGATAACAGACTGGATTAAAGAGGGCCTGATCGATGCGATCACCGGACAGTACACCAGTATTTTCAACTCCGTCAACAACCAGGTTGCGGATGTGGCAAATCAGGTAGGACAGACCCCGCAGGGCTGGAATGGCGGCGTGTTTTCCATGATCCAGAATCTTTCGGAAACCGTCGTCATTCCCATTGCGGGCATGATCCTTACCTTTGTTCTGGTGTATGAACTGATCCAGATGATTCTCGAAAAGAACAACATGCACGAATTCGATACATTCAACATCTTCAAGTGGATTTTCAAGACTTTTGTTGCCACTTACCTGCTCACCAACTGTTTTACGATTGTGATGGCGGTCTTTGATGTGGCCCAAAATGTGGTGTCGCAAAGTGCCGGTGTCATAAACGGGAACCTGGATGTGCAGGCGGCATTGTCTGACCTGGAAACCCAGCTTGAAGCAATGGGAATGTGGGAACTGATTGGATTGTGGCTGGAAACCAACATCATCAATCTGTGTATGTGGGTACTGTCCATCGTGATCTTTGTCATTGTATATGGCCGTATGATCGAGATTTATTTAACCGTGAGCCTTGCACCGATCCCGTTTTCCACAATGGCAAACCGGGAATGGGGACAAATGGGAACCGGGTATCTGCGTTCCCTTTTTGCCCTGGGTTTTCAGGGTTTTTTGATCCTGATCTGTGTTGCCATTTATGCAGTGCTGGTCCAGTCTATCCCATCGTCCGGCGACGTGCACGGCGCGATCTGGGGAACGGCGGGTTATACGGTACTGCTGGCTTTTGCCCTGTTTAAGACAGGTTCGTTATCCAAATCCATATTTAATGCAAGATAGCATGAACAAAACCAATTCTAAAAAGGAGGATTTTATATATGAGTAAAACCAATACAGAAAAAATGGCGCCGGAAACACAGACGCCGGAAATGGCAAACGGCATGAAGCTGGATGTCCGCGTGCGTCCGATTGCTCCAATGGGAAACCTGCTGGCGTTTGCCAATGTTACGATTGGCGGATGCTTTAAGATTGACGGTTTCCGTATCTGTTCCAGTGAAAAGGGGCTGTATGTCAATATGCCCGCAACCCAGGATAAGGGCGGCAACTGGAAAGATGTCTGCTGGCCGGTTACGGCAGAGTTCCGCAAGCAGCTCAACGATGCTCTCATTGATGGGTACGGCCAGGCTATTGAAAATTTGCAGGCGACTCTTGAAGCGACAAAGGGAGCTGCGGAAAAACCTTCCCTGACCGGTACATTGAAGGAAAATGCCGGTAAGGTCAAAGAACAGCCGACTAAACCTGCCCCATCTAAGAATGAGCAGGCTCGCTAATGCCGGAAACGAAACAGTACGGCATTATCTATGCCGATCCGCCCTGGCATTATGACAGGAAACATGGAAGCGGCGTTGCGGAAAACCATTACCCCACAATGAGCATTGAAGAAATCTGTGCCCTGCCGGTATCGGAACTTGCCGCAAAAGACAGCGCCCTCTTTCTGTGGGCAACCTTTCCGCAGCTTAATGAAGCCTTCCGGGTGATCGACGCCTGGGGGTTCAAATATAAAACGCTAGCTTTTCTATGGCTCAAACAGAACCGGAAAGCGGATAGCTGGTTTTATGGCATGGGCTTTTGGACCCGCTCAAACGCGGAGGTCTGCCTGCTGGCAACCAGAGGCCGTCCGAAACGCCAGTGTGCGGGAATCCATCAGTTTGTGATCTCCCATATTGAGCAGCACAGCAAGAAACCGGACGAGGTGCGGGATAAGATCGTAAAACTCATGGGCGATCAGCCCAGAGTGGAACTGTTTGCAAGACAAAAGACTCCCGGCTGGGATGTATGGGGCAATGAAGTGAACTGTACGCTGACTATGCCGGAGCGAAAGGGGTGATTTTGATAGAACAAGATGCAAAGCGGCTGCTTATGGAACGGCTGGATGAGTGTTTGAAGGTTCATGCGGATATGCTGGATGCACAGAACATCGGCAGCATTTACGAGTTGCAGGGATTTTCGGAACTCCACTATTATCTGAAGGTTGAGCATGTATTTACTCCGGCGGAAGTAGAGGCACTTCTTTCTTTTCAGGACCCGTTGGATGTAGCCCGATGGTGCTGGGAAGAAAATAACCATGAACACAGTTTCCCGATCTGCGATCTTCTCAAAGAAATTGATGCAGAGCAAAAATTTGAACATTTCACAAGCGAACCTTCCGCACAGGACAAATATACGCTCCTGATGAAACGGCTGGGACAGAATTACTTTGCTTACAGGGAAAGCCTTATGTCAAGAGATAAGGAATCCTTAATTGAAAAAGCTGCTGAAATTACAGCCATGCAGGAGGCGTATTCCTATCTGACAACAAAGTTTGAGTTCAGGGATGAAATGCTGGATGATGTGCTGGCGCTTGAGAATCCTTTGAAATACTTTGCAGACCGTTGGCTTATGCCGGTTTCAGATGTGTTCGACGTGGATATGGATATTCGGGAAAATATTGCCGGAATCCGAGACAGCCAGGAATACCTGTGTCAGAGAGAGCCGGCTGTTTCTGTCCTGGCACGGCTGCAAAATGCGGCTCAGGAAGTGCGGGAATGTCCGGCTGCGGAGAAACCGGTACGCGATTTCGGTGCACGGTAATGGGCCGGAAATTATATTACGATGGGAGGTGTATAGATGCCTTATGTACCTGTACCAAAGGATTTAACCAAAGTTAAGACTAAGCTGGCCTTCAATCTGACGAAGCGCCAGCTTATTTGTTTCAGCCTTGCCGGACTTGTCGGCCTTCCGGTGTATTTCTTTACCCGCGGGGCGATCGGCAATTCGGCGGCTGTACTTTTGATGATCGGGCTGATGATGCCCTTTTTCTTCTTCGCCATGTATGAGCGTGACGGGCAGCCGGCAGAAAAGATCTTGAAGAACCGGCTCCGTTATAAGCTCTGGCCGAAGGACCGTCCATACAGGACGGATAACCTGTATAAATCTATGTCAAAGAAGGAGGTTACAAAGATTGCCAAAAAACAAGCAGCAGGAAGCTCAGGAAAAGCGTCTGCAAAAAAATATCAGGCAGGCCAAAAAGACCAGAGCCGATGCAAAGCAGGGCAAAACTAAGTCTGCCCGTTCCAAGCCGTCTAAAAAAGGCGGCTTTTTTGCCGGGCTGAAAGCAGATGCCCCGCAGACGGTCCAGCAGAGCATCCCCTACCGTGAAATGTACCGGGATGGGATCTGCCGGCTGACTGATACCCTTTACACCAAAACGGTGCAGTTTTTTGATATTAACTATCAGCTTGCACAGGCAGATGATAAAGCACAGATCTTCGAGGGTTACTGCGATTTCTTAAATTACTTCGATGCCTCGATCCATGTGCAGCTTACCTTTATCAACCAGCGGGCCAATATGCAGGATTTTACCAGAAGCATTGACATCCCTCCCCGCGGCGACGAGTATGACGGAATCCGCAGGGAATACGGGGATATGTTAAAGAACCAGTTGCAGAAAGGAAATAACGGTCTCACCAAACGCAAATACATTACCTTTGGAATCGAGGCAGATGACCTGCGTACTGCGAAAATGCGTCTGGAACGCATTGAAACGGATGTGCTGGCAAATTTCAAGACCCTGGGAGTTCAGGCGAGATCCTTAAACGGACTGGAACGTCTGGAACTTCTTCACAGCCAGCTTCACCCGGACGGTCAGGAAAAGTTTCATTTCCAGTGGTCGGATCTGCCTAAGACTGGTCTTTCTACCAAAGACTTCATTTCCCCATCCGGGCTGTCTTTTTCAAAGGATGGAAAGACATTCCGGGTAGGCGACCATTCCGGTGCTGTCTCCTTTTTGCAGATTTTGGCGCCGGAGCTTACCGACCGGCTTTTAGCGGATCTTCTTGACTTAAACGACGCCGTGACCGTCAACCTGCATATCCAGTCTATCGACCAGGCGCAGGCGATCCGAAACATCAAGCGTAAAATGTCGGACCTGCAGAAAATGACCATTGAGGAACAAAAGAAAGCGGTCCGATCCGGGTATGACATGGACATCATTCCCACCGACCTTGCCACCTATGGAGAGGAAGCCAAAAATCTTTTGCAGGATTTACAGAGCCGCAATGAGCGCATGTTCCTTGTGACGGTACTGGTGGAAAATATCGCTGCCAAACGTCAGAAGCTGTTTAATGATATTTTTGCCGCTTCGGGTGTGGCACAGAAATACAACTGTGCCTTAAAACGGCTGGATTACCAACAGGAACAGGGGCTTATGTCCTCGCTTGCTCTTGGCACGAACCAGATTGAAATTGAGCGCGGGCTTACGACCAGCAGCACAGCGATCTTTGTACCGTTTACCACCTGTGAATTGTTCCAGGAGGGCGAGGCGTTGTATTACGGTCTGAACGCCCTTTCCAATAACCTGATCATGGCGAACAGAAAAACGCTGAAAAATCCCAATGGGCTGTTTCTCGGTACCCCAGGAAGCGGTAAATCTTTCTCTGCCAAGCGTGAGATCGTCAATGTGTTTCTTCTGACGGAGGACGACATCATTATCGCTGACCCGGAAAATGAGTATGGGCCGCTGGTACAGCAGTTCGGTTCCCAGGGGCAGGTCATTGATATTTCTCCTACTTCCACGAACTACATCAACCCGATGGACATCAATCTGGACTATTCCGATGATGAAAACCCAATTACTTTGAAAAGTGATTTTATCCTGTCGCTGTGCGACCTTATCATCGGCGGCAAAGAAGGGCTTTCCCCTATTGAAAGGACGATCATCGACCGTTGTACCAGACTGGTGTACCGGGAATACCTGCAGAACCCATGCCCGGAAAATATGCCGATCTTAGGCGATCTTTACGAGCTGCTTTTGAAACAGTCTGAACCGGAAGCACAGAATATCGCAACGGCACTGGAAATCTATGTCAATGGTTCCCTTAACGTGTTCAACCACCGTTCCAATATCCAGATGGATCAACACCGGGTACTGTGTTTCCAGCTTAAGTCACTGGGAAAAGCCTTAAAGGAAATCGGGCTTTTGATCATGCAGGATGCGGTGTGGAACCGTGTCACGGCCAATCGCTCCAAACATAAAACAACCTGGTTCTATATCGACGAATTCCATCTTCTTTTGAAAGGGCAGACAGGAAGTTTCAGCGTGGAGATCTGGAAACGCTTCCGTAAATGGGGCGGAATCCCATCAGGTTTAACGCAGAATGTCAAGGACCTTCTGGCTTCCCGTGAGATCGAAAATATTTTTGAGAACTCGGACTTTATCTATATGCTCAACCAGGCCCAGGGAGACCGTCAGATTTTGGCAAAGCAGTTGGGGATCTCCCCGCACCAACTTTCGTATGTGACCCATTCCGGTCCCGGCGAGGGGCTTTTGTTCTTTGGAAATGTGATCATCCCCTTTGTGGACCACTTCCCGAAGGACACACTCTTGTACAGCGTGCTTACCACAAGACCGGATGAAGTGGCGGGGACCAAAGCATGAGGCAAAAATTAAAATGGATCGGAGGTGAGAACAATGGCACACGACAGGGAATTTCAAAGGAAGCGTAAAGATACCCGGATGCCGGTGCGTGATTCCCACGGGGAGGATCAGCCGGCAGCCAGGCAGACCGAACAGGATTTTGACCTGCGCAGGGCACGGGACACCCCTTCTTCTGTCAACGGCAAGACACACAGGCAGGACATCCCTGTACAGACGGAATTTTCCCATCTGTCACCGGAAACACCGGAGTCCTTGTTGGAACAGGGCGAAGCGTATGCAACCGCTTTGGATGGTTTTTCGGAACACTTTGAGACACCGGATGCTGCCAGGACAGCGCCCCCGATACAGGACAACGTGCGAAGCAATTTCCGGCAGGAGGCTTCCAGACGTTTTCTTGTAACAGAGAATGCGACAGACCATGATACCGGAAAATATGCTCCTTCTTCCGAAGGCTCAGCCACACCGGACAGCACAGACAGATCCAGTCAGGAACACCGTTACCGGACACATCAGCATGGGAACAAATATCAACAGCGTTTTCAGGAAGCGGCACAGGCGGAGGAACAGGCAGCGCAGAAGGAAAAGGGTGTGGATAGCGAACCGCCAAAAACATCCAAGCTGGAATTTACTGCGGATGAACTGCCGCCGCAGACAGAGGATAAAAAGCTCACCCATGCAAGGCGGAAGGCCGAACGTACTGCACAAAAAGCAGAGCAGGCACAAAATCGTCTGCCGGCCCGGAAGAAACTGCGCATGGAGACGGTTTCCGACCCGGAGACCGGAAAAGCCAAAAAACACTTAAAATTTGAAAAGGAGGTCAAATCACAAAAGGCCCATGTAAAAGGGCCTGTACCACTGCGTCCGGTCAAGGCGGGCGCCAATACTGCCATTGGTTACGCCCATAAAAAGATTTATGAGGCAGAGGATGAAAATGTGGGGATCAAGGCATCCCACCGCTCTGAACTTGTGGGCGAGGCAGGGCTTCGCACGGCATATCACCGGCATAAAACTGCCCCCTACCGAAAGGCAGCGAAATTACAGCAAAAATCAGCAAAGGCCAACGCAAGACTTGCTTACCGGCAGGCTCTTAGCGACCACCCGGAGCTGAAGAAACATGCGATTGCCCGGATATGGCAGAAACAAAAACTGAAAAGGCAGTATGCCAAGGCTGCCCGTGAAGCCGGGAAACAGGCAAAAAATGCCGCAGTCGCAACAGAGAGGGTCAGCGTCGGTATTGTCCATGCGGTCAAACGGCACCCTGTAATCTGCCTTGTCCTCCTGCTTCTCCTTTTGGTAATTTTCCTGATCACATCCCTGTTTTCCACGTTCTCCAATATCGGGACCGGCGGTTTGGGAAGTCTGGCTGCTTCTACCTATCTTGCAGATGATCAGGACATCAACCAGGCGGAGCTTACCTATACCGAATGGGAAACGGATCTGCAAATGGAAATAGACCGGGTGGAATCAGACCGCCCCGGCTATGACGAATACCAGTATAACCTGGGCGCAATCGAGCATGACCCGTATGTGCTGATGGGGTATCTGACTTCTGCTTATCAGGGATTTACTTACGATGAAGTGGAAAGCGTGCTGCGGCAGCTTTTCCAGGAACAATATACCCTGTCCTTTTCAGAAGAAACCGAGATCCGTTACCGCACCGAAACTTCCGTTGATCCGGAAACCGGGGAAGAAACCCAGGAGGAAGTGCCTTATGAATGGCGCATCTTAAATGTCAAGCTCACAGTCACACCTCTAGAAAACCTGGTCGTTTCCCGGATGAACGCAGACCAGAAAGAGATCTGCGAGATCCTGCTGCAGACAAAAGGAAACCGCCAGTATGTCAAAAATGTCTTTGGCACCAACTGGCTCCCTTATGTGACCAGTTATTACGGCTACCGGGTACATCCCATCAGTGGGGAAAAGAACTATCACACCGGTGTGGACATCGGGATGCCGGAGGGCACAGAGATCCTTGCCGGGCATGACGGAACGGTCACCCTTGCGGGAAATGTCGGCGGTTATGGCTTGTGTGTCGCTATTGAAGGCGAGGCATACGAAGGACATACCCTGACGACCAAATACGGGCACTGTTCCCAGATCCTTGTTTCTGCCGGGCAGGAGGTCAAAGCCGGGGATGTGATTGCAAAGGTCGGGAATACCGGAAATTCTACCGGGGCCCACCTGCACTTAGAAGTCCTGGTTGACGGCCAGTATTTGAATCCCCTGTATTTTGCCGATACCGGCGATACCAGCGAACGGCACCTGCCGGAAGTTGGTTCAGGCGGCACAGGAAACTACTTCGATTATGACATTCCACCGGAAGCCCTTGCGGATGAACAGTTTGCCGCAATGATGGCCGAGGCGGAAAAATATCTTGGCTATCCGTATGTATGGGGAGGCGCAAGCCCTTCCACTTCCTTTGACTGTTCCGGCTATGTGTCCTGGGTGATCAACAACTGCGGCGTTGGCTGGAATTTCGGAAGGCTGACCGCGGATGGTCTTTTAGGTGTATGTACGCCGGTATCAAGTGCGGATGCAAAACCGGGCGACCTGATCTTCTTCCAGGGGACCTACAACACCAGCGGCGCAAGCCATGTAGGGATCTATGTGGGAAATGGAATGATGATCCACTGTGGAGACCCGATTTCTTATGCAAACATCAATACAAGCTACTGGCAGCAGCATTTTTATACATTTGGGCGTCTGCCTTAACAGATTGGAGGTAATAAATTGAATCCTAAAATTGAAAAACTGGAAAAGGAAATTGAAAAGACCAAAACAAAGATTGCGGAAATGCAGGCAAAGCTCCATAAGCTGGAGGAACAGAAAACAGAACTGGAAAATACCGATTATGTGGCGGTGGCGCGCAGTTTCAAACTGACGCCCCAGCAGCTTGCGGATTTTTTGAAATCACAGCAGGCAGCCCCTTCGGAAACTGTTTTACCGCAGGAGAAGGAGGATGTGCATGAGGCTTAAAAAACTTTCCCTGCTGCTGGCGCTTACGCTTCTTGTAAGTGTCAGCGCATTACCTGTAACGGCTCATGCCGGCGGTTCCAAAGACACCACACCGCCAACGCTGACTGCTTCCCTGGAGGGCGATGCCCTGAAAATAGAAAGCAGTGACGATCTATCCGGCGTGGAGGCGGTCTTTGTTGATGAAAACCGTATCAACTCCCTCACCGATGGGAAAGCGTCGGTTGCACTAAAAGATTATGCAGGAACAGAAAAACAGGTAAGCATATACGCAAAAGATTATGCCGGCAACCGTTCTGATGTGGTAAAGCTGGATAATCCGTATTACAAAGAACCGGCTCCTGAAAAGAAACCTGCTGCGGCAGCACCCCAGAGTCCGTCCGGTACACAGACAAAACCGCCTAAGGAAGAAAAACCTTCCGGCTCAAACGCTGCAACCCCTTCCGGCGGCGGAAATTCTTCCGGTTCAGATAACAGTACCGGACAGCAGGAAAATACTTCTGCGATCCCGGAAGGTGCATTTACCCCGGAAGGCACCGGAACGGTACAGGACAACATCAGCGGTACGGATGGGGAAAAACAGTTTTACACCATCACTACGGACGCGGGCAATGTCTTTTATCTGGTGATCGACGGGAAACGGGAAGATAACAATGTCTACTTCTTAAACGGCGTCACAGAGTCCGACCTGATGGCGCTTGCAGAAAAGAACAATGGCAGCATGAGCATGATTCCCCAGGAAGAAAGCTGCAACTGCACCGAAAAATGTGAGGCAGGAAAAGTCAATACCGGCTGTCCGGTCTGCAAAAATGACTTGAGTGGCTGCAAAGGAAAAGAAAAGCCGACGGAAACCGAAAAACCGGCTGAACCGGAAAAGCCGAAGAAAGAGACCGGCAGTGTCGGCACGATCCTGTTTATCCTTGCTGCCTTACTTGCGGTCGGCGGGATCGGTTACTATGTAAAAATCGTGCGTCCGAAACAGCAGGCCGAGGACGATGCGGAATTTGAGGATGACGGTTATGGAGAAGGCTTTGACCCGGATGAGGCATACGGGGAACCGGAATATCTTTCCGAGGATGATTTTGACGACAAGGACAGCAAATAAGGCTGTCCTTTTAGATTTTATGAAAGTGAGGATTTTTTCATGGAACATATCATAACCAGGCGCCGCGGCTTTCGCAAGCTGTTGGCGTTTTTGCTTTGTATGGCAAGCATTTTGGGGCTTCTTCCGGCTCAGGCTTTTGCCATGTCTGTCGGACAAACGGCAAGCTCCTGGCTGGGCGACCAGTATGTGGGCTCTGATGGAAACCACTACCGCGCCCCGGCACCTTACACCTATCTTGCCTACCATGCAGACGGAACCATCGACGTACACACCAGTTCCGGGGGCAATGCTTACCGGCACTATATGCTGACGGATTCTGACGGGATCAGCCATCAGGTTTACTGTGTGGAGAGCGGGATTCCTTACCATACTTCGGAAAACACCTATGTTTCAGAAAGCGGGACCAACAGCCAATACCTGAACCTGCTTCCTGCCGAGGCAAGGAGGGGGATCACCCTGACTGCGATCTATGGCTGGAAACCCGGTGCGACGCTCCCTGTTTCCGGGATCAACGAGGATGACTATAAGATGGCAACCCAGATCATCCTTTGGGAATACCAGCAGCAGCTTAGAAGCGATCCGTACAACCGCCACGGAAACGGCCACGCAGATGGTGACCAGTATTTCAGCGTGATCGCCGGACGACCGGCTGAAAAAGCCTATGACTGGATTCTGGCACAGGTCGCTTCCCATTCCACAGTCCCTTCCTTTACTTCTTCTAAGAAAAGCGAAGCACCGGAACTGGAACTGAAATGGGATGTAGAAAAAAAGGTCTATACCCTGACGGTCACAGATACCAACAACTTGAAGATCGACCTGGAGGCTTTGAAAGGCAGCGGCGTTTCTGTGACAAGAAACGGAAATGAATACACCTTTACCAGCAGGCAGATGATGATGGACCCGGTGCTGTTTGAATTCCGAAAGAATATCCCGGTGGCAAATGACATGCTGATCTGGGGCAGACCAGGCTACCAGACCATGATGACCGGCGCCAGCGATCCGGTTTCCTTCTTTGTAAAGATCAAAACGGAAACTTACGGTACTGCAAAACTTGTCAAGACCAGTGAGGACGGCATTGTTTCCGGTATCACCTTCCATATTTCCGGTACGGACATTTTGGGAAATGAAGTCAATGAGGAAGTCACGACCGGAGAAAACGGCCAGATTGAAAAGAAGCTCCTGCCGGGAACCTATCTGGTAAAAGAGCTGCCGGTGGACCGCTATGTGACCCCTTCCGCACAGTACGTGACCATTGAAAGCGGGCAAACTTCTTCGGTACATTTCAGCAATATCCTGAAGAAGTTCCGCGTCCATGTGGTAAAGAGCGACGCTGATACCGGAAATGCCCAGGGGGACGCCACGCTTGCAGGGGCGACCTATGGGATCTTCCGTGATGGCGAACTGATCGACACTTATACTACCGGGCCGGATGGCAGCTTTATGACTCGCTATTATGTGTGCGGGGATAACTGGACGATCCGGGAGATCGAACCGAGCACCGGGTATCTTCTGAATGAAACCGTTTATGAAGTGGGTGCATCCCCTTCCCTGTATGAAGTGGAACTCAATACCACAGAAAATCAGGTGACGGAAACGGTTATTTACGGAAATATCCAGCTTGTCAAGCACACCGATGACCTGGACCCGGATGTGCCTGAGGGCGAAAATACCGACGATCCCAATGCCGGTATCATCGAACGCCCGGAAGCAGGCGCAGTCTTTGAAATTTACTTAAAGGCAGCCGGAAGCTATGACGCGGCAAAGGAAAGTGAACGCGACCTTCTTACCACGGATGCGGATGGTTTTGCTTCCAGTAAACCGCTTCCGTATGGGCATTATACGGTCCATCAAATCGCAGGCGAGGAAGGCAAAGCCTTTGTCCCGGACTTTACGGTATTCATTTCCTCTGACGGAAAGACTTACAGCTATATCCTGAACAACCGCACCATCACAGCCCGTCTGAAAGTTGAAAAATGTGACGCAGAGACCGGAAAGATTATCCCTGTGACCGGAACCGGTTTTCAGATCAAGGATCTTTCCACCGGGGAATTTATCACCCAGACCGTCTACTATCCGAACCCGGAAACACTGAATACCTTCTATGTTTCTGACGAGGGCTGGCTGATGCTGCCGGAGCCTTTGGCCGCCGGGGATTATGAACTTTATGAGGTAGCTGCTCCTTACGGCTATGTGCTTTCCGACCAGCCGGTACCGTTTACCATTGACGGCAGCGAGGCGGTTGTGACGGTCACGCAGTACAATATGCCGCAGAAAGGCCAGCTTACCATCACAAAGACCGGAGAAGTATTTGCTTCTGTCCAGGAAAACGACGGACTGTACCAACCGGTATATGAGGTTGCCGGACTTCCTGGAGCGGTCTATGATGTGATCGCAGATGAAGATATTTATACCGGTGACGGTACCTTGCGGGCAGAAAAAGATACGGTTGTGGAAACACTTACGACCGGCGAGGACGGCACAGCGAAAAGCGGGTCTCTCTATCTTGGCCGTTATCGTCTGGAGGAACGTCAGGCGCCTTCCGGCTGTGTGTTGAATCCTCAACCGGAATATGTGGAACTGACCTATGCGGGTGAGACCATAGAGGTTACACAGACAGCGGCCGGTCTTTATGACGAACGCCAGAAAGTGGATGTCACACTTTTCAAGGCAATGGAGACCGATGACCTGTTCGGTCTTGGCATGAACGAGGAATATAAGGATATTTCCTTTGGACTTTATGCTTCCGCAGACCTGACGGCGGCAGATGGCAGCGTAATCCCGGCAGGTGGACTTCTGGAAGTGGTCTCTGTTTCGTCTGAGGAATCCGGCGGTTACAGCGCTTCCTTCGCTTCCGACCTGCCTTTTGGCAGCTATTATGTCAAGGAACGCACAACCAACGGCGCCTATATCCTTTCGGATCAGGAATATCCGGTTGTCTTTGAGTATGCTGGTCAGGAAACCGCCCTGGTACAGATCCTTGTCAATGAAGGCGAGGCTGTTTCCAATGAACTTCTCCGTGGGCGTGTAGACGGTGTAAAAGTCGGGGAAAACCCGGAAGGCGGCGAGGATGTCACGCTTGCCGGTGCGCTCATGGGTCTGTTTAGACCTGATACCGAAGAATTTACTGAAGAAAATGCGCTGCTTACTGCTATTACCGGAAAAGACGGCAGTTTTTCCTTTGAGAACATTCCTTACGGACACTGGATCGTCAAGGAGATCTCTGCCCCTGACCTTTATACGGTAAGCCCGCAGCAGCACCATGTATATATCGGTGCAGACGGACAGCATATCGAGATCCGTGTGGAAAACACCCTGATCCGCGGCAGTGTGCAGGTAACTAAAACCGAAGCTGTGGAGGAACCGTCCCCTGTGGAAAAGGAGGATAAGAAAGACAAGAATTCTTTCCTGCGCTTCCTGCCCGGTGCAGTGTTCGACCTGTATGCGGATTCCAACGCCAACCAGGAATATGATCCTGACGATCAAAAGATCGGTACGCTGAAAGAAACCGATGCAGGCTATCATACGGCGGAAAACCTTCTGGCTGGCGGCTACTTTATCAAAGAAAGCAAAGCGCCGGAGGGCTATCAGCCTGACTCAAACGCTTACTATTTTTCCATCACAGAAGATGGACAGGTCGCAGTTGTGGAAAATGGAGAAGCCGGGCACGGGTTTACCAATGAGGCTTACCGCGGCAACTTAAAGATCACAAAGGATTCCAGCGACGGGCGCAAAGATGGTTTTGCCATCGAGGTTAAGAGTGCGGACGGCTCCTACTGCGAGACATTCACCACTCCAAAATCCGGCGTGATTGAAGTTAAGGGCCTTCGTGTCGGTATTTATACCGTAACAGAAGTTGCAAACCGGGCAAGCAAGGATTACATCATTCCTGATGCCGCTACGGTGGAGATCAAGGCAGATCAGACATCTACAGTCCAGTTCTTTAATGAAAAACCGGAAAAGCCGGATAACCCAAAGAACCCGGAAAAGCCTTCTGTTCCCTCCAATCCTTCCACCCCTCAAAAGCCGGTACCGCAGACCGGGGATGATCCGTATATTTTCCTGTATGGCGGACTGCTGGCAGCCGTACTGATCGGTGGCAGCGTATTTGCTGTGTATTATTTCAAAAAGGGAAAATACAGCAGGACTTCCCCGAAAAGAACGGCTGTCGGGGTTTCTGTCCTTTCACTCTGCGTTCTGGTGGCTCTTGGCAGCGGTTTTTTGGTGTTCCGTGACTTGAACCAGTATGCTGAGAGTAAAGATGCCTATCGAGATCTTGCCGGATATGTGGAAGTACCGGAGCAGACAGCTTCCCCGGAGTCGGCACCCGATCCGACAGAACCAAAACGGGACGATGCCGATATTGTCCTGCCTTCGGTAGACTTTGAAACGCTCCGTGAAAATGGACCGGACATCATCGGATGGCTTTCTCTTCCTGATACGGTGCTCAATTATCCGGTGACGCATACCGACAACAACGAGTATTACCTGAACCATCTTTATGACGGGACCTATAACAAGGTTGGCTGCCTGTTTGCCGACTATGAAAACCGGGCAGATTTTTCAGACCGCAATACGATCATTTACGGTCATAATATGCGGGATGGTTCCATGTTTGCCTTGCTGAACCGGTACGATGAACCAAGTTACTTTGATACTCACAGGCAGATGTATCTCGTTACTCCGAAGGGGGGTTATGTCATGGAGATCTTTACGGCATTTGCAGCAAAACCGGAAGAATCCGGCAGTAAAACTTCTCCCTGGCAGCTTTCCTGGAAGGATGACGGTGCTTATACTACCTGGCTTACAGCTATGAAGGAACGTTCTGCGGTGGAAAGTGATGTGACTGTGACCTGCAGCGATAAGGTACTGACCCTTTCTACCTGTACGCCGGGCGGCACAGGACGCTTTCTTGTCATGGGAAAACTCGTGAAAGTAGATAACGAAATATAGATTTTAGACGGTGCGGGGGCAAAAGCTCCCGCACCTGCTGTTTACAAGGAGGATTTTATTTTATGGTAAATACCATGATTTCCATTCCCGGCTATGTCCATCTTTACCGCTCGCTTTTGCGGTTTTACGACATGCCGGAAAATGAAGTCCGGGAAATGCTCTATCTTCTGAATACGGCAAACCTGGACTGCTATGAGTATTATCACCCGGACCGCAGTGTGATCCAGAGCGGACCGGTCGCTTTTTGCGGATGGCTGGAAACGAAAGACTGCCGCCCTTACCGCACAGAGGTACAGCTTTACAAATCGCTGCTGTTTTTGAAGCGCAGCATTGACCGTGACCTGATCGTATCAGCTCAAAGGGAGGCTCTGCAAACCCTGCGCTGTATTATCTCCAATCTGGAATACCGCTTTTATAAAGCCTATGGCATGGAGATCGAGGACAAACGCACGGTCTATGGGGAATGTACCTACCGTCTGGTTCCCAGGGAGGATGAACCCAGCGTGTGCCTGATGCACGACTGGATCTACCTGCCAACTGCCTGATGTCACGAATAATATATAAAATATGTGACATATATGAAAACTGTACTGCCTTGCAAAATTTTTGATTTTTGATGTATAAATCAGATTTTTAATGGGAACACTCAAAATAAGAGGAATAGGACCTATTGCAATCATGTCACGAATAATATATAATATTCGTGACATGAAGGGAGGCGGTATTGTGGACAACGGATATACAAAACGAATACGAGAGCGTGTTCTTTCTCTTGAAGATGGAACTGTTTTTGTGATGTCTGATTTTGCGGATATTGCAGATACATCCACTATTCGTCAAAGTTTAAGCCGTTTAGTGCAATCAGGAACATTGCGCCGTATTTTGAAAGGAGTTTATGAAAAACCAAAATATAGCAAACTTCTGGATGAATATGTGGCGGCAGACCCGGAAGCGGTGGCGAACGCATTGGCACGAAGTTATCACTGGACGATTGCCCCATGTGGGAATACAGCATTGAACCTGTTAGGTCTTTCAACACAGGTAACAGCAGTATGGTCCTATATCAGCGATGGTCCATATAAGACCTACGAGTGGAACTCTACAAAGCTGGAATTTAAGCACCGGACCAATAAGGAGATTACCGGATTGTCCTATATGACAAGTTTGGTTATACAGGCATTAAAAACGCTTGGCAGATCGAATGTTACGCCAGAAGTCATACAGATGCTTTCCGAAAAACTGACAGACAAGGATAAACAGGCTTGTTTGAAGGAAGCAACCGAGTCTACGGATTGGGTTTACGATACGATACGGCAGATTTGTGGAGGTGAAAAGGTACAATGAGAAATATAGCAAGACTTTCAGATAACGACCGCAGGGAGCTGTTCAGAAATACAGCAGATAAAATGGGGCTGAATGATGCCATCGTGGAAAAAGACTTTTGGGTATGTTTTACGCTGGATTATTTATTTCACCGCTCACCATGGAAAGAGTCCATCACCTTTAAGGGAGGTACCAGCCTTTCAAAAGCCTTTCACCTGATCAGCCGGTTTTCAGAAGATATTGATTTGATTCTGGACTGGCGTGTATTGGGATATGGCAAAGATGAACCATGGGAGAAACGTTCCAATACAAAACAGGATGCTTTTAACAAAGAAGCCAATGTGCGTGCAGAGGTATTTCTGTCCGAAACATTCTGCCCGGCAGTCAAAGCCGGCTTATCCCAGGAAATCGGTTGTGAAGCAAATGTCTACATAGATGAAAAGGATAAACAGACGGTCATTTTCGCCTATCCGCACCTTTTTACGAATACGGCGACTTTACAGGTGATCCGTTTAGAGATTGGTGCGCTGGCAGCGTGGACTCCTGCAAAAACAGCGCTGATCGAACCATACGCGGCAAAATATTATCCGAAGATTTTTGAGCAAAAAGAAACCGCAATCCTTACCGTTGCCCCGGAACGGACCTTCTGGGAAAAAGCCACAATCCTGCACCATGAAGCGAACAGACCGGAACATTTGGAAATGCCGCAGCGGTATTCCAGACATTATTATGATCTCTACCGCATGGCTGCAACACCGGTCAAAGAAGCTGCTTTTTCCAGGCTGGATCTCCTGAAGAAAGTTGTAGATTTCAAAATGAAATTCTATCCCAGAGCATGGGCGAAGTACCCGGAGGCTGTGCCGGGCACATTAAAATTACTCCCGCCGGAATATCGGTTCGCAGCATTGGAAACGGACTATAACTCTATGCAGGATATGTTGTATGGGGATATTCCGACATTTGAGACAGTCATAGCAGCGGTCCAGGAACTGGAAAAAGAGATCAATACACTATAAACAATTACATATCCATTTATTTGCCGGCTATTCTAAGATGCTTTAGAATAGCCGGTTTCTTGTTTTCAAAGGAGGGATGCTATATTACGCAAAATGAAGTCAATGCCGTTTTTGACGAACAGGTGCGGCTCTGTGCTGATACCTTGAAACGGAAAACCAAAGAATACACCGGGGATGATCCGGACCGGCTGGGTGCATTTAAGGCAGCGGCAACTTTACAGCACACAACGCCCCAGCGTGCCCTTGCCGGTATGCTGGCAAAGCATATTGTTTCTCTATACGATATGTGCTTTGCCGAGGAAACAGTTTATCCGATGGACACATGGGACGAAAAGATCACAGACAGTCTTAACTATCTGTTCTTACTGAAAGCGATTGTAAAGGAGGGACATACCAATTAAACAGATTGAAGTAAAAATTTTGAACTGCCAGGCGGTAGCGGAAGCAGAAAAAAACATGGTCTTTGCGGCAAGACTTACCCAGCAGGGACATAAGATTGCCTCAATGGACGACCTGATGGAGCTCTACGAAAAATCATTCAGCGTTCAGACAGTAGCAGCTATGGGGGCGCTTCCCCATCCTACCATCCAGAAATTTGCGGTGATCACGGTAGCCATTGTCGGCGCCAGCAGGCGTTTTCTGGCGCAGATCACCCGCCACCAGAACGAAGTAAAATTTATGAGTGCATCGCTGCAGTACAGCAACTATACGGGACAGGCGGATTTCGCTGTCCCGTATTCTATTATGACGGCTCCGGCTGTGGTACAGGAGCTGTACTTAAAAAGTTGTAATGAAAGCATGAAATGTTATGAAGCCCTGTGCACTGCCGGAAGCGGGCACGATGCGGCCGGCTATGCCACGCCCCAGGGATTACGGAATGTACTGCTCATCAGCGCCACCCCTTATCAGTGGAAACATATCATCGGCCAGCGGGTATGCCGAAGAAATACAGATGAAACAAGGATCGTGCTGTTAAAGGTCTGGAAAGAACTTTATGACCTAAGCCCTGCCTTGTTTGCCCCGTCACTGACCGGGCCTTTCTGTCAGTTGGATCGATGTCTGGAAGGGAAAATGACCTGCGGGCGAAAACTGCAGGCAGATATGACGCCAGAGGATATTTTAGAAAAAGACTATCCCGCTCTTTGGGAAGGAGGCTGCCGATGAAAATAAAACTAATCGATTTTGGCGTGCCGGAGCACCAGCGTCCTTACCGTCCTCATGGCAATGATGCCGGAGCAGATGTTTATCTGCCCTATGACTGCACCTTACAGCCCGGAGAAATCGCCAAAATTCCTCTTGGCTTTGGACTGGAAATACCGGATGGGTATGCGGGATATATCTTTCCCCGTACCAGTATGGCGGTAAAAGGTCTGGTCTGTGAACTGCCGCCTGTGGATTCCGGCTACCGAGGAGAGATCCATGCGATCATCAGCAATGTAAGCAATCAGGCGCAGTCTCTTTTTAAGGGAGCCCGTATCGGGCAGCTTGTGATCACGCCGACTGTCATTGCGGATTTTGTAACAGATCTGGGAACAGAGCGAGGAACCGGCAGCTTTGGCAGTACCGGCGAATAGAAAAAGGCTGTTTGGGGAACAGTTTTTGAATACTTATCGGTATAGGGAGCGGACATTTCGAGAACATTATAAAATATAATAAAGAAAGTCACGAAAAAAGCGGCCATTACCGTGACCGCCTACTTTCTGCTATTGAGTTCTTTCATAATACCAAGGATATATTGCATGGATTGAGGATCAAGCTGTCTTGCCTCTGCAATGAATTCCTTCAAGGTTTCCGGGTAAGTATTTCCTTCGTCAAAGAATTCCTGCGGAGTCACACCCAGATATTCGCAGATGTAGAAAAAAGACTGCATAGCGGGAAGTGACTTTTTATTCTCAATATTATTGATGTAGTTGTTTGCCTGACCTAACGATAAAGACATATCGCGTGCGGAAACTCCTTTCTGTGTCCGCAGCTTCGCTAATCGTTCCGGGACAAAATCTTCATACATCGCCTTCACCTCCCATTCTGTAATAGATTGTACCTTACACCCCTTTATTATCCGCAAAGAGAAAAAGGGTATTATCGTTGACTTGCTAAATAAAATCTATTACTATGTGAAAAGTGAAGAAATTTACCTATCAGATGGAGGGATGACCGATGAAAGGAAAGACTTGCTGTGTTACCGGACACAGGGATTTGCCGCAGAATGAGATCAACAAAATAAAAGCCGCTTTGGAACATGAGATCGATGCTGCCGTTACAGATGGATTTACCTGTTTTATGAGTGGCTTTGCAGATGGCGTGGATCAGTATTTTGCAGAGCTGGTGTTGGAAAGAAAGCAGACTAATCCGGCGCTGGAGCTGATCGCAGTGATCCCTTACCGCAAACGTCTGGACAGCCTGAATAAGAAAACAAGAACCCGTGAACTGCTGGAGGCTTGTGCGGATGTTGTTGTCATACAGGAAAAATATCTCCCAAGCGTCTACTCCCACAGAAACCGCTATATGGTGGAGCACTCCGACCGAGTGATCGCTGTATATGACGGACGGGAAACCGGCGGTACGGCAAAGACGATCCGCTTCACCCATCGGATGAAAAAGGAACTGCGGGAAATCCCGGTTGGAGAGATCGTCCTGCCGGATCACTTGAAACCAAAAACAAAATAGATACCTGTTGATGCGCTCACTTTGAAGTGGGCGTTTTTCTTTACCCATTTTTAGGAGGAATGCTTATGTGGAACCTGATTTCACATTTCCTTACCTTTGCCGGAGGAATGGCTTCCGGCGTTATGTTGATGTGTCTTATGCAAACCGGAAAACTTGCGGATAAAGAATTTGAAACTATGAAGGAGGAATAAAAATTGAAACTTGTGATTGCAGAAAAGCCCTCTGTTGCTATGTCACTGGCAGCAGTATTAGGCGCAACGGAAAGAAAAGACGGTTATCTCGAAGGTTCCGGTTATCTGGTGAGCTGGTGCGTGGGACATCTTTTGGAACTGGCACAGCCGGAGGCTTACAAAGAACAGTACGCCAAATGGCGGTATGAGGACCTTCCGATCCTACCGGAAAACTGGAAATATGAAGTTCCAAAGGATAAGAAAAAGCAGCTTGCCCTTTTGTGCCGGCTGATGAAGGACAAACGGGTTGATTCTGTGGTATGCGCTACGGATGCCGGGCGTGAAGGAGAACTGATCTTCCGTCTGGTCTATGAATATGCCGGATGTAATAAGCCTATGGAACGCCTTTGGATTTCCAGTATGGAGGATGCGGCGATCCGTGAGGGTTTTGACCATCTCCGTCCCGGCAGTGATTACGATAAACTCTATGATGCGGCAGTATGCCGGGCAGGAGCCGACTGGCTGATCGGGATCAATGCCACCCGGCTTTTTTCTGTCCTGTATGGTGTCACACTAAATGTCGGCCGTGTTATGTCACCGACGCTGGCACTTTTGGTACAGCGTGAGTCGGATATTGAATCCTTCATCAGCAAGCCTTTTTATGTGCCGGAAATCACCTGCGGAGGTTTTACTGCTTCCGGCGAAAAAATGACGGAACGATCCGAGGCTGAAAAAATCCGTATGGACTGTGACCACAACTCCGCTTTTGTGCGTTCTGCGGAAAAGCAGGTAAAAACTATACAGCCTCCCCGCCTTTATGACCTTACAACTCTGCAAAGGGAATGTAACCGTATTTATGGCTATACGGCTCAACAGACCCTTGATTATGTGCAATCTCTCTATGAAAAGAAGCTGGCAACCTATCCGAGAACGGACAGCCAGTATTTGACGAAGGACATGCAGGCAACCGCCGCTTCCCTGATCCTATGGCTGCGTGACAATATGCCCTTTGGAAAAGGCTGCGCCGGAGAGCCGGACATTGACCGGGTAACAGACGACAGCAAAGTGACCGACCACCATGCCATCATCCCAACTGTGGAGATTGCACGGACAGACCTGTCGGAGCTTCCTTCCGGGGAGCGGGATGTGCTTACCCTGCTTGCCGTCAGACTGCTTTGTGCCACAACGCAGGTACACCGATTTGAAGCGGTCACCGCTATATTGGACTGCCAGGGATATACTTTTACGGCAAAAGGAAAGACTATTTTACAGTCCGGCTGGAAAGAGGTGGAACGGATTCACCGTATGAGTATCAGGCAGAGTGAAACGGAACACAAAGAAAATGAAGCTGTCGCTCTCCCTGTGCTGCAGGAAGGACAGACTTTTGAAGCTGTATCAGCAAGTCTCCGTGAAGGGAAAACTTCACCGCCGAAACACTATACGGAGGACACACTGCTGTCCGCTATGGAGACTGCCGGTGCGGAAGATATGCCGGAAGATGCCGAGCGTAAAGGATTGGGTACTCCGGCTACCCGTGCGGCAACACTGGAAAAGCTGGTTTCTGCCGGATTTGTACAGCGAAAGAAAAAGCAGCTCATTCCTACGGAAAAAGGAAAGAACCTGATCGCAGTCCTGCCGGACAATATCAAATCTCCCATCTTAACTGCAGAATGGGAATCCATGCTGAAACAAGTGGAACATGGCGAACTGTCGGCAACATCTTTTATGGATCAGATTGCAGATATGAGCCGGACGCTGGTAAAAGAACATACTACCCCGGAAGAACGTTTTGCGGATCTGTTTCCTTCTTCCAGAGGAACTGCACATGAAGCCGTAGGGGTATGTCCTCGCTGCGGAGCCCCGGTATATGAAGGAAAGAAAGGTTTTTTCTGCGACAACAGGGAATGTTCTTTTGCTCTTTGGAAAGATAACCGTTTCTTTTCCAGCAAGAAAAAATCCATCACAAAGTCTGTGGCAGCGGCTCTTTTGAAAGAGGGCCGTATTTCTATGTCCGGGCTTTACAGTGAAAAAACAGGAAAGACCTATGATGCGGAAGTGATTCTGGATGATACCGGCGGTAAATATGTGAATTTCAAGCTGGAATTTCCAGTAAAGAAAGGCAGGCGTAAATGAGCGATCGAAAAACCTTTGAATATGGCGGTTATCACTTCACGCCCATACGAAAATTTCACAAAAAAGAAGGCGACTTTTTCGCCATATCGAAACGGCTGGCAAGTGACCCCAACTTAGGGCTGTGTACCTATCAGGATCGGCAAAAAGCACCTTATGATTACAAAGACTTTTATACCGTTTCAACAGACAAAGAATGTGATATTTTCCGCTGCGAAGAAAATGGATTGTTGTATGTACCAGGAAAAAATGAACTTTTTATTTACCATGAACCAAAACAGAAAAAGCGGAACTCTATCGCCGATGCCCTTTCACAGCCCAGGAATGTTACTGATACAACCGAAATTTCCAGCGGTCGGCAAAGCAGAGCCCCGGAAAGGTAGGCGTTATGGCGGAGAGAGAATTGAACCGCTCGGAGCGGGCTACGATCCGAAAGCTGGTTACGGAGCTTTGCGCCAACTATGACTCCCAGGATAAGATCTGCCTTCCTCTGGACAGCCCTTGTTACATGCTGAATAAATGGTGGACCGGTGCTTATTGCAGGTACTTTGAAAAAGCGGTGCTGCCGGTGGATGCAGCACTGGAATCAGCCATTACCGGCGAGGACACCTCCATGAGACAGAAAATATGCCCTGTGTGTGGAAAGGCATATCTTCCTACAACCAGCCAGGCATATTGTTCCGCTGCCTGCCGGGTCTATGCAAGACGGAAATCCGAGCGGGAACGCAAACGCCGGAAGCGGCAAAACCAACCATGATATGTCCGCAACTTAGCCTTAAAAGTCCTTGATTTTCAAGGGCTTTTTGCACCTGTTTTCAAGGGAGCTGTATAAGAATACTCCGGTGCTTTGAAATGAGGTTAAGTTGCGGACAAAACATATATTTTAACAAAAACGATAGGAGGCGATTTTTTGAATATCAACACGATTACTGCGGAGGATCTTCGCCGCATGCCGGATAAGGAAGGACTGATTTTACAGGGCTGTGGCGGGGATCTGACAGAGTGGGTGGACGGGATCAATGAAATGCTGACAAAAGCAGGCATATTGAAAGATGGCTGTCAGTTTGAGAATGTGGCTGCTTTTCAGCACGGCGAACTGACCTGTCTGCTTTACCCGTTTGATGATGTGAAACTGGATATAGGAAAACTTGCCCTGTGGCGTTTACAGACCCATGAAGTCTATGGCGGCACATGGCTGTCGGACTTTGTGCCGAATTATTTAGGCGGATTTATAGAAACACCGGAAGCGTTGGCAGATAAACCGGATTGTCCGCTGATCGGAGCAGATGGGAACATTTTTAATCTGCTGGGTATTGCTTCCCGTACTTTGCGGGAGCATGGTTTGAAAGAACAGGCAAAAGAAATGTCTGATCGGGTATTTGTTTCCGGCAGTTATGGAGAAGCGCTCTGTATCATTGGCGAATATGTCAACATCACAGATTCCAAACTGGAGCATAAGAATTCTCTCCGTCAGCAGCTAAAAGCAACAAAACCGGCAGACCCGGTAAAAAAGCAACAAACTTCCAAACAGCAGGAACGATAAGGAGGGATGCGGAATGGAAAAGAAACGGACCTATGGTGTATGGGCAGTACGAAGCAGCACTTCTATTTTCGGACCGGCACAAAGCTGGTGCAAGGAAAATGGAAAACCGTTGGAGTTTGATACCAAAGCTGCTGCTGAAAACTATGCAAAGGAAGCCAACGAACATACGACAGCAAATGTCCGATACTATGTGAAAGAAAAAGAACCGGAGCCCGGTGCTGTTCGGAAAGGAACATCTCAACCGGAGCTGGATGCACGCAGCCATGAAGAAGTGATCCCAAGAAATGATGCAGCGGAAAAACAAAATGAGATTCCGGGCAGACAGATTCCTTCTCAAACAGATCCGCTGGTAGAAATCCGCTCTGCGGTCCATAGTAATTACGCGGGTATGGTCGCTATGCTGGGTGCGGACAACCGTGTGTATTTGGGGCGTGAGGAACGCTGCCATTACCAGAATATGCAGCCATCTTACTATGACAATCAGGACGGTTCCCTGTGTTTTGTCTGTGATCAGCCCGACATGTACTATTTTCTCTATGGAGAAGGCTGGGCGCATACCCAGGCGGAAATGCTGGAACGAGGGCTTACCCTGCGCCAGTATGAAGAATTTGCAAGACTGCAAAATGGGGTCCTTGCACAGTTTACCACCCAAAGAGAAATTCTGTTTGCCGGACAGCCATTTCAGGCGCCGGAGAGTTATCTGCGCAATGCAGAACTTTATGAGGAAGGTCAGACCGGCAACTACAATATGCTGGATGGCAGGCTGAACAACGAACCTCCTGTGCGCCCGGATCTGACAGACGGACAGACGGATGAAGAAATCCGGGAGCTGGTGCCGGAAGCAAAGCCGTCTTTGATGGACCGTTTGAAAGCAGACAAACCGGAGCATGAAGCAAGGCAGATGATCCCTCCGGTGCCGGAAAGGGAACGCTGATGGCCGGGGTAAGATTTGAGGATGTAGATCTTTTGGGTGCTCTTTCCCGTATCGTAGATCTTCATACCCAACATTATAAAGAGGACTTTGACCTGGATAAGGAACTGATCTCAAAACTGGCTGTGTCAGAGCGTTCAGAGGATAAACAGCTTCTTTGGATGTCACGCCCTTGCGGAACCTATACCCTGCGCGAACGGGAAGTTTATCTGGAGGGCAGCCATGAAAACAAAGTGTGGCGGTTTTACCAGGAGCAGACAAATGATCCCGTTTTGGCTTATGCCATCTCTTTGAAAGAAGTCAGGGACGGAAAAATATTTGGCGATCTCTATCCGCTAAATTATAGAGAACATGTGGAACGGATGAAAAAATTGACCTGTCCAATCGGAAATGTAGCCGTTGCTTTTGAGGATGGAAATGTTATCACGATTCCCTATCAGGAACGGAGACAATTTATGAACCGGCTTATGCCAGAGCATGGAGCCCCTAAAACAATGACTTATCTGCCAGAAAATGAGCCGGAGCTGATGATAATTCTAAAACGGGAACGCCTCAAACGCAGCTATCATGCGACAGCCGGAAATCTGGAGGAATATCTTGATAAGCTGGAAAAGACCACCCTGCGGGAAAAACTCAAAAGAGCAAAGACGGCGGTTTCGACGCAGGAGGTCTCATCTCATAAAAGAGGGTTGGAACGATGAATGGCGGGCATAACAAAAAATCCGTCCGCGTCGAATTTGTCATGTCCGAAGCGGAGGCCGAACTGGTAAAAGAACGCATGGCGGAACTTGGCATTACCAACCTGTCGGCATATCTGCGAAAGATGGCCGTAGACGGTTACATCATCCACCTTGATATGGGAGATATTCAGGAAATGATCCGGCTTCTCCGCATTTGTTCCAATAACTTAAACCAATATACCAGACGGGCCAATGAGACCGGCAATATTTATGCCGCAGATATAGATGACATCCGCACCCGTCTGGACAGCCTTTGGGATGGCATGGACAAACTGATCCGGGGATTTGCAAACATTTCATAAACAGCCGGAAAGCCGTTGCTTTCTTTTTGCCGTCACGGTAAAATTTTTATAAGGGCAGATGCCCTTCTGAAAGGAGGCAAAGCGTATGCGTTTGATAGGTAAATTACTGGCACTTCCCTTTATGCTGGTTACGGGGATTCTTTATCTGGTATGTAAATTTTTAGTGGTTCTTTCCGGTGCGGTACTTGGGATTCTTTCTGGGATCATCTTTCTGGCGGCATTGGTGCTGTTCTTTGTCGCAGGATTTTTGCCGGGTCTTGCATGGCTTATGATCGCCTTTCTTATCAGTCCATACGGTCTGCCTCTGGCGGCTGCATGGCTGGTAGGGATCATTGGCGGGGCAAACAGTGCCTTAAAGGATTTTATATTTGGTTAAGCAGATTTGGCGGGGCGCATAGGCAGCCCCGCTCTTTTTCTGCAATTATAACTTCTCTGATTGGAATTAAGTTAAGGAGGTGACGAAAATAGCGACCACAAGACTGATGCCTCTGCATGTAGGAAAAGGTCGGAATATCTCTACTGCGATCTCAGATATTATTGATTATGTAGAAAATCCGCAGAAAACCGATTTTGGAAAATTCATTTATGGCTATGAGTGTGATACCCGGCTTGCTGATGCAGAGTTTCTTCTGTCCAAACGACAGTATGCAAATCTGACCGGCAGAAATCAGGGTGCAGATGATGTGATCGCCTACCATCTCCGTCAGGCATTTAAGCCCGGCGAAGTTACGCCAGAAGAAGCTAATCAGATCGGCAGGGAGCTGGCACTGAAGCTCACAAAAGGAAACCATGCCTTTGTTGTCTGCACCCATGTGGATAAGCACCATGTCCATAATCACATCATTATCAACTCTACTACACTGGACTGTCAGAAAAAATTTCGCAACTTCTGGGGTTCTACCTGGGCAATCCGGCGAATGAATGACAAGCTGTGTTTGGAGCATGGACTTTCGATTGTAGAAAATCCGAAACCCAGCCGGGAGCATTATGGCACATGGCTGGGAAATAAAAAGCAGCCTTCCTTTCAGGAGCAGATACGCATTGCTATTGATGCTGCATTAGAGGAAAAGCCAAAAGATTTTGAGGAACTTCTAAAGAAGCTGGAGGCTGCCGGGATTGAAGTTAACCGTGAAAGAAAACATCTTCGGTTCCGAGTTCCGGGACAAGAAAATTATACCCGATGCGATACGCTCAAAGGCGATTATACAGAACAGGCCATCAAAGAACGAATTGCCGGTACACGGACAGTAAAATCCCACCATACTTTTTCAAAAAAACCGGTTTCCAAAGTTGGATTGCTGGTAGATATAGAGGCTGCAATCCGTTCCGGCAAAGGTCCCGGTTATGAGCGTTGGGCAAAAGTGTTCAACTTAAAACAGCTTTCCCAGGCAGTGCTCTACTTAAAAGAACATGGCGATATGGGTTATGAGGATCTTCTGGAAAAAGCCAACGCCGCTACCACTAATTTCAATACCTTATCCGTTCAAATTAAAGATTTAGAGTCAAGAATGAACGCCAATGCCGAGCTACAAAAGCAGATCGTAAACTATGCGAAAACGCGGGCTGTCTATGTAGAATATCGCAAAGCCGGGTACAGCAAAAAATACCGAATAGTACATGAGGCTGAAATTCTGCTACACCAGGCGGCAAAGAATCATTTTGACGAGCTAGGAATCCAAAAGCTCCCCTCTGTTAAATCTCTCCGGGAGGAATACACCGATCTTCTGGAACAAAAACGGAAAGCCTATTCTGCCTATAAGCAGGCCAAAAATGATATGAAAGAACTTCATAATGTTCGGGCTAATGTGGAATATCTATTAGAGATTTCTTCCCCACCGCTACCGCAGCGCAGCACAGAAAAATCACGTCAATAAGGTTTGTCAGCTTTTCGTTTTCAGCGTTCCAACGGAACGCGCAGCCATTGCCACCGGCAATGATCTCAGGGGTTTGGGGATATGTCACCAACAAGCATTTAGCAGGAATTCCGGGAACGGGATTTCTGCTAAATACGCAATCTTACGTAAGATTGCATTGCTTGCCAGTAGTTTTAAGAGTTTTTGGCAGAGGATCTGTTTACAGTTGCCGCATTGATAAACCTTTGATAACTGCCTATAATAGAGTTGTTATTTTGAACTGCTATAACAGAGAAATGCAAAAAATTAAAATTTTTTGTCCGCTGTAACATTTCGCGGACATTTGCCTGTTATACTATCTGCAAAAAGCAAAGGAAGTGAGGATATGAAG